>Ga0315291_10001374_pt1 | contig 32514 bp, 27 predicted proteins | sample YL17G12_20_MG_FD_203070 | JGI IMG/M metagenome (GOLD analysis project Ga0315291, IMG submission 203070) | Sediment microbial communities from Yellowstone Lake, YNP, Wyoming, USA - YL17G12_20 | ecosystem: Environmental > Aquatic > Freshwater > Lake > Sediment | place: USA: Wyoming | collected...
TAGTTTTTGTTAACGCCCTGGACCAGGCTTCTTTAAAATAATGTTTGTTTTTCATTGTTTGATATTTTAATTGATATTTATTTTCCCAAAATCATTGGTAACAGTTTGATTATACTACACAACGTAGACATATAAGCTGAAAATAGTAAATACATCCTAATTTAAAAATCGAGAACTACAAAGCAATTCGGAGGAGTCGATTTATGGTCGCTAAAAATTTTCCAGTATTTTATATCCCTCAATCCAATCGGAAGGAAATTTATAGCGACTAATAAGAGCAATAATTTTTTCTTTATCAAATGCGAAGGTATTAAGGTGCGGACAAAATCTCCTATCTAATTTTACGTCCACAACAGTTTTGTCAAAATCGAACAAAAAAGGATAAAGCATGCATTCCAAAGGCCTTTTATCATAGATAGTGCATCTCATTGTTTTATCTTCTAAAAAGATACAATTTCCATTCTCCTTTTTTGCCAAAACAAATATTGTTCCGTATGGAGTTTTAATTTTTTTTGAATATTTCTTGAATTTTTTTTCCTCAGAAGGCAGCAATACTGGAGTCAAATGAGGATTTTTACCACAGCAGTGATTATTACAGCCTTTGCATCTGATTTGTATCATAATATAAAAGCTTATCCGATTATAAAATTTTTGCAAAGTGCTTTTCGGCTGATTGGATACAACGTTACTTAAAATTCCCTCGCGCCGCCTTTCTTGCATTGCGCGAGACTTACCTGGAGCAGGTTATTTTACAGAGAGCTAAATTTCGTCATTTATTTCGCGTTTTTTAGTTTCCCATTTTCCGCATCTTGTGTTAACAGCCCCAATAAGTAGATTAGTTTTATAAATTTGAGTCACTTCGCAACGATTGCTACAGTCAGTGCACTTGAAGCTCAATGTCCTGAATTCCTCAATATTAAAATTTTTGTTAAACTTAGTTTTTTCAGCATTTTCTTTGGCTATCAAAGCTATCCCTATCGCTCCCATCAGGGCGCAGTGCTCAGGAACTATTATCTTGTGTTCTATTTCTTCTTCCAGCGCTTTTACTAAGGCTTTGTTCAAAGCCGTCGCTCCCTGAAAGACAAAATCAGATTTTAGTTGTTTGCCTTTTGCGCACATCGTCAGATAGTTTCTTATCAGGGCGCGACATACGCCCATTAAAATATCTTCCTTTCTAAATCCCGCGTTTAATTTTGAAACAACAGCGGATGTACAGAATATGCCGCATTTTCCAGGAAGATCAAGCTCTGTTTCGCTTTTCAGTGCCAACTCCCCTATATCGTCTAGTTTTACGTTCATCCTATTGGCGATATTTTCAATCATAGCTCCGGTGCCGCCGCCGCAAACAGAGTTCATGGAAAAATTGTTGAGAATTTCATTTTCGACAGTGATGAGTTTGGAATCCTCGCCCCCGATTTCAAATATCGTCCTCGCATTCGGGTAATAAAAAAGAGTAGCCGTAGAATGAGCTATAATCTCGCTCTTTGCGATGTCCGCGTTTATGAGTATTTTGACAAGATTTCTTCCGGAACCCGTGATGCCACAGCCAATTATTTTATGCGCGTCAAGATTTAAGCCGTCAAAGATTTTCCGGATCGTTTCAAAAATCCCTTGGTTTTTCATGTAAACGAAATCAAGAAGGTTGCCCTTTTCATCGATAACTGCCGCTTTGCCGGAAACAGAGCCGATATCAATGCCTAACCAGGCTTGTTGTAGATTTTGCTGCATATTTTTTTCTCTTTATAATTTCTATAAATGTTTCAAGCCTTGTTTCAAGATTTAATTCTGAATTCGTTTCATCTATCGCAAGTCGAAGTAAACCAAGACCATTTTTTTGGCAAAGTGAATTTATGATTGGCTCAACCATTGTTTCCGGCATGCATGACAGGGGTTCGATATGCATAACTCCGTCAAAGCCGTGTTTGGCGGCATATATTGTGTGGGCAATGGATTCAAGGCCGTGTCCGCCTATAGGGCCATTTATATATTGTTTTGCTTCTTTTAAATATATTGGTCTTTTTTTGAGTATAGGTTCCCCTATGAAATGGGAAAGACTAATCGCCAATTTTGGCTTCGCGCCGAATTTTCTTAACTTTTCTACCACTTTAAAATTAATTGAGTATTCCAAAACTGTGTAAATTTCGCCAAAGATGAGAATATTTATTTCGTTTTTATCGATGTTTAGGTTAAATTCGTCTCGCGCTTTCTCAGCTTTGTTGATTTCGTTCCATGTACTTTTTAACGTCTTAAATATTTTCAAATAACTGTTTTTCTTATTAATTGCTTTCATGCCCCCTAATAATGTCTTTGTTCTCAGGGGAATAATGCTAAATTTATAACCCTGTTCTTCGAGGATCTGTTTTTGTATGATCCAGTAGTGTCTAAATCTGCACTCTCCGCATGAATCAAAATGAATTATAGTGTTTGCTCCCTTTTCCAGGCTGTCCATCAAGCTTCCCAAAGAAACTTTAAATGGAAAGCAAACCATTTCTGGACTGTGTCTCACCCCCTTTTTTATTATTTCTTCTGTTATTTCGCCAGGAGTTATAACTTCAACATCAAGCTTCTTAATGAGATTGTAGAAAATGGGTGTGTAAAATCCTAGGTGAGGAAAGGTGGCGATTGTTTTCATATATTTGATGATGTTTCATTTGGTTTATGTTGTCCAATGTTCGGTTCAATTCTATAATTTTTTTATTTTGCAAGCAAGACAGTTCAAAAATAAATTATATTTTTAGATTTTTTTAAATATCTTGGTTTTTCATGTAAACGAAATCAAGAGGGTTGCCCTTTTCATCGATAACTGCCGCTTTGCCGGAGACAGATCCGATATCAACGCCTAACCAGGCTTGTTGTAGATTTTGCTGCGTATTTTTTTCTCTTTATAATTTCTATAAATGTTTCGAGCCTTGTTTCAAGATTTAATTCTGAATTTGTTTCATCTATCGCAAGTCGAAGCAAACCAAGGCCATTTTTTTGGCAAAGTGAATTTATGATTGGCTCAACCATTACCTCAGGCATGCATGATAAAGCTGCGACATGTAAAACCCCATCAAAGCCGTGCCTTGCGGCATACATTGTGTGAGCAATGGATTCGAGACCATACCCCCCTATAGGGCCATTTATATATTGTTTTGCTTCTTTTAAAAATTTTGGTTTTTTTCCGATGGCTGTTTCTTTTAAAAAATTGGAAAGACTGATCATCATTTTGGGTATCGCGCCATACTTTCTTAATTTTTCTACTAAATTAAAATTAATTGAATATTCCAAAACCGAGTAAATATCACCGAAAATAAGAATGTTTATTTCATTTTTATTAATATTTAAATCAAATTCGTCCCGCGCTTTTTCAGCTTCATTAACTTCATTCCAGAAACTCTTTAGGGCTCCCAATATTTTCAGATAGCCAGTTTTTTGATTAATCGATTTTAGATCTTGCAACAAAGTTCTTGCTCTGAGGGGGATCATTTTAAACTTATAACCCTGTTCTTCGAGGATAAGTTTTTGTACAATCCAGTAGTGTTTATATCTGCACTGGCCGCCTGAATCAAAATGGATTATTGTGTTTGCCCCCTTTTCCAGGCTGTCCATCAAGCTCCCCAAACAAACTTTAAATGGGTAGCAAATCATCTCAGGGCTACATCTTACCCCTTTTTTTATTATTTTTTCCGTTATTTCATCAGGAACAACAATTTTGTCGGCAAATTTCCCAAAAAGATTGGCAAGAACTGGCGTATAAAATCCGAAGTGCGGAAAAGTGACGATTGTTTTCATATTAAATATTGGGCAGTTTTATTTACAGTGATATTAATAAAGGTTTTGAGTCCCGAGTAGCATGTCGCTTAACGTTTGCGTATAAGCGATGGCCAGCAAACGCATCCATTATTATACAACAGATAAGGCGAATATGGGCTTTGGACGAAGTCCAATGTTACAATGTCTGCGTCAGCAAACCATTGGCGGAGGCGTTTATACGCCACTGATCGTGATTACGCATGATTGTTATTTTGCAGAAAAGCTTGTGATCATGAAGGCGATTGAGCTGAAATTTTTAAAAAGCACCCCCCACGCGAAAGCGAGGGGGGCCCGTTCTACTGTCGGGCAGGGGCTAGGGTGGCATGCCTCCGGCGCCGCCCATCTCGAGATACGCCTTGATCATGACATCCCGCACGTGATCGCGCAGGTGGTCTCGGTCGGCGTAGGTCATCCCCTGGGTGGGGATAGGAGGCAGGATCTTAATGCGGATGTGCGGAGCGGGGTTCATGAGCCAGTGGTCGGCCGGCAAGAAATCCGCGATACCTGTGGAGACCATAGGTACCACAGGCGACTGCGTGCGGATCGCCAGGACGAAGGGGCCCTTTTTGAAGGGGCCGATGCGGTGCTGGGGGTCGCGCGTACGCGTCCCTTCAGGATAGTCGACGACGAGCTTCTTCTCGTCGATGATCGCCTGCTCCTCCTGCTGGAGAGCGGTCACGGCCTGTTTGCCATCTTCACGATGGATGAACAGACTTCCTGATGCCACCATCGCCTGGCCAAAGAAGGGGATTTTCGCCATATTCGCCTTGGCAAGGAAATACACGCGGCGCTGGATTCGTGAATGGATGATGGGGAATTCCAAAACCCCTTGGTGGTTCGGCGTGAGAACCAGTGAACCATCGTAGTTGAGGTGTTCAAGTCCCTCAATCTCAACCTTGGCAAGGGAGAACTTGACGGAGAGAGCTGCCCACGCCTTCTTGTTGAACCAGATGCCGGCCTTATGAAGGCCTAGCGAGTGGCAGAGTACCACTCCAGTACCAGCGACCACGATATCCAGAGCCTCCAGCGGGTAGGCGACCAGGGAATACGGAATTCGGATTGCGAGCGAGCGCATGACTCCTCCTTGGTTATTGACAGGTTTGTAAGACGAACAGGAAATTACCTAGTGATTTAAAAATAATTTCTTCTTGTCTTGCCCCAATAGCCCGATTGAAAAGGAACAGGGAATTAGTATATAACCAAATTACATAAAATATAATGACAGATATAGTATTTTTTGTTAAAATATTTTTCTAACATTAACTTTTTTTATTCCTATGGGTAATGCACATACCATTAAAGATATAAGCGATAACGACCTCATCGCGGAACTTCAGCGCAGAGCCACTGAGTCGCCTCGCCTTAGGCGGCAGGCATCGGAAGCTTTGACTGAAGAAAAAGTTCGACCCAGCCTCAAACGGGCACTTGCGGGCAGTGGCGAATCTGTTACTGAAGATACTGAAAAACATGAACTTTCTCCCGAAGAATCAGCCGAGTTCCTTGCCAGGCTAAAAAACCGTCTTTCTAGCAAACCTGAGTATCACAAACGCCCAAAAGGTATCGAATTTCCTGAGGTAAAAGACGCCCTGGAAGGCAGGCCTGATTTAATGTGGAGTCTGGCGCAGATGGAAAATTCCGGAGGCGCTATTGATATCCGTGCCATCGAAGGCAATGAATTTGTTTTTTGTGATTTTACACAGGAAACACCGAAAGAACGCCGTGACCTGACTTACTATCAAGTGGCTGAAAAGGCTAAGGAAATGGGTGTGGATATTCAGTCCGAAGCGGGATGGCGCGCACTGCAAAAACTAGGTGAATTTGACTTGGAAACATGGATTTGGGTGAAATCAGATGACATTATTGATACCGGTTTCGCGAGGCGTGCGGACCGCTTTGGCGTACTCCGCGTGGACCGCCACGACGCCGACTCTCACCACATGCTCAGAGGTTGGCGCGCCGAGCTAAGGGTCAAAAAAAGCTTAACGTCCGTGGATGGCCGATGCCCCGCGCGCACCTTGATTATAAATCTATTAAAGGCGCTGGGTTTGGATTAACGTTTGCGCTATAATTTTGCGAAGCACAGCGCAAAAAGCGAGTCGCACAACGTTCACGCTTGGCCGAAGTTTGGCAGTGGTAAAATTTGCGCGCAACTTATCGCTATTTTTTAAAAAGCAACCCCCCACGCCGAAGCGAGGGGGGCCCGTTCTACTGTCGGGCAGGGGCTAGGGTGGCATGCCTCCGGTGCCGCCCATCTCGAGGTAGGTCTTGATCATGAGATCCCGCACTTCGTCACGAAGACGGTCTCGGTCCGCGTAGGTCATCCCCCGGGTGGGGATAGGAGGCAGGATTTTCATGCGGATGCGCGGAGCGGGGTTCATGAGCCAGTGGTCGGCTGGCAAGAAATCCGCGATACCCGTGATGACCATGGGCACCACGGGCGACTGAGTGCGGATCGCGAGGACGAAGGGACCCTTTTTGAAGGGGCCGATGCGGTGCTGGGGGTCGCGCGTGCGCGTCCCTTCGGGGTAGTCGACGATGAGCTTCTTCCTGTCGATGATCGCCTGCTCCTCCTGCTGAAGGATGGTCACGGCCTGGTTGCCATCCTCACGATGGATGAACAGGGTTCCTGATGCCACCATCGCCTGGCCGAAGAAAGGGATCTTCGCCATATTCGCCTTGGCAAGGAAGTACGGGCGGCGCTGGAATCGTGAATGGAAAATGGGGTATTCCAAAACCCCTTGGTGGTTCGGCGTGAGCACCAGCGAACCATCGTGGTTGAGGTGCTCAAGTCCCTCGATCTCGACATTGGCAAGGGCGAACTTGATGGTGAGAGACGCCCACGCCTTCTTTCTGAACCAGCTGCTGGCCTTACGAAGGCCTAGCGTGTGGCAGAGGACTACCCCCGTACCAGCGACCACGATATCCAGAGCCTCCAGCGGGTAGGCGACCAGGGAATACGGAATTCGGATTGCGAGCGAGCGCATGAATTTTCTCCTTTTTGGTTTGAGTTCACAAGACAACAAGAAGCTGCTTGGTTCACTGCCGTGAAAAACAATTTCTTGTTGTCTTGCCCCAATAGCCCGATTGGTAAAGAACAGGGAATTAGTATATAACTAATTTACACTTTTGTCTGCAAGTACTGCTTCTATCAATACAATACGTTTCGTATTTTCGTAAAAAATTTAATGACAGATATAGTATTTTTTGTTAAAATATTTTTCTAACATTAACTTTTTATTCCTATGGGTAATGCACATACCATTAAAGATATAAGCGATAACGAACTCATCGCGGAACTTCAGCGCAGAGCTTCTGAGTCGCCTCACCTGAGGCGGCAGGCATCGGAAGCTTTGACTGAAGAAAAAGTTCGGCCTGACCTGAAGCGGGCACTTGCGGGTAGTGGCGAATCTGTCCCTGAAGATACTGAAAAACGTGAACTTTCTCCCGAAGAATCAGCCGCGTTCCTTGCCAGCCTCGAAACCCGTCTTGCTAGCAAACCTGAGTGTTACAAACGCCCTAAAGGTATTAAATTTTCTGAGGTAAAAGACGCACTGGAAGGCAGGCCTGATCTGATGTGGAGTCTGGCGCAGATGGAAAATTCGGGAGGCGATGTTGATATCCGTGCCATCGAAGGCAATGAATTTGTTTTTTGTGATTTTGCACAGGAAACACCGAAAGACCGCCGTGACCTTAATTACTATCAAGTGGCTGAAAAGGCTAAGGAAATGGGTGTGGATATTCAGTCCGAAGCAGGATGGCGCGCACTGCAAAAACTAGGTAAATTTGACTTGGAAACATGGATTTGGGTGAAATCCGATGACATTATTGATACCGGTCTTGCGCGGCGTGCGGACCGCTATGGCGTCCTCCGCGTGAACCGTCTCAACGCCGACTCCCACCACATGCTCAGGGGTTGGCGCGCCGAGCTAAGGGTCAAAAAAAACTTAACGTCCGTGGATGGCCGATGCCCCGCTATACATCTACTAAAGGCGCTGGGTTTGGATTAACGTTTGCGCTATAATTTTGCAAAGCACAGCGCAAAAAGCGAGCCGTATAACGTTTGCGTATAAACGATGGCCAGCAAACGCATACCATATTATATCAAAGTCCACCGTAGCTTTAGCGAAGGTGGGCAAATAGGGCGTTTGCGGGCTTTGGACGAAGTCCAATGTTACAATGTCTGACCTGCCTTGAGCGAAGTCGAAAGGTCGAAGGGCAAACATTGGCTTAGCCATATATACCGAGCTGGCGGATATAACAATAAATTTTTTCTATTTGGGCATAGCTGAACTATTCGAAAATTTTCGAGGCGAATTGTTTAAAATATTTAACTGTGTCAGGTCCAACTTGTTCAGGATTTTTTTCAATTAGTGTTATTAAATCTTGTCGTGAGAATGGTGATATTTTTTCAACTTCATTAGGTTGTGCGCTTAGTGGTCCATCATACTTACCAACAAATAAATCAACGTGTACAATTTCTTTGACATGAGTACCATCAGATCTTCTTCTGATTGATTCAAAGTTTAGAATTGTTTTAACTTTTGTCAAAATAGCTTTCCCCCCCAAATCAGTTTGTCTAATAGCATGTTTGAACTTTTCAATAGGCACAATTTCAGCTGAAATATCAGGTAACTCGTGACACATTTCTTCTAGAAATTCTCTGGCTAAATCTTGCTCGCCAATTAATACGTGTCCACCGGGCTTATCCCATACGCCAGGGTTATCTTTTTTATTTTGTGAGCGCAGTTGTAATAAAAGTTGGTTACGGCAATTGGTAATTAGATAGGCTACATGTTTATTAATTAATCCTCTATCATGAATCTCTTTTCTGGGTGCCGAACCTAAAACATCCCCTTTTTCATTATAGTAATAAAGCATTTCTGCATTGTTTTCTGAAGATTGACTCATATGAATAATACGTTAACTCAGCTTGGAGTATATTATATAAGTATAATTCTTAGATGTCAATCCCTATTGCAAAATAATCCTACCCAAATAGAGAAAATTTATTGTTAAAATATTCCAACGGGGAACAAGCGTGGAGTCGTATATACCGAGTTATGGGATGTACCGCAAATTTGGTCTTTAATCTGGGAATTATTCTGAATTAAATACCTTGAAACTCGGTTTCTCCTTTGCTTATACGTTGTGCAATATCAGCTGATTTACCAAAGTAATTGTCACTTGTTGGCCAAAAGTCTTCACGGGTCCATTCTTGTTCGAAATCAACAAGCTCTCCTTTTTCGTTAAACTTTTTGCCTACCGAATTTTTTATTGAATCAACTTTACCGCTAAATAAATCCATAATTTCTTGATGTGTAAATTCAGCAACTGCAAATACTTCTTCCTTTTCAAGTTTTAAATTATCTACACTTAATTCTGAATCAAGAAAAGAGACATCTTGAAGTTCATGGTTCATAGTTTCCCCTTGTTCAAAAATTTGAATGTGAGGAGCTTTTACATCAATTAATTTTGCTTCCATTGCTTCAGGAATGTTTGGCCCTGTTAATCTAACTACATTGTTCCGCACACGTTCAATGTTCACACCAATTTCTTCATAAACTTCTCTTAGTGCGTCATCGGCAGATTCGCCAGGTGCATAATGACCTGCAGCTGCAGTATCAAGAACTCCCGGGCATACATCTTTTGATGTATCACGTTGTTGAAATATAATAGTTCCTTTTTTTGAATTAATGGGGTGAACGTGGCGTGAACGATGCCATGTTCCATCAAGGTGAATTTGCTTGCGGTCTTTAAGCTCACCTGTGTTGTTACCCATATAATCCATTACTTCAAATTGTTCAGCCATGATATTTTAATTTAAAAATAAGGTTTTATATTATAAGTATATGGAATAGGTTTGTCAAATCTCAATTCAGAATAATTCCATTCAAATAGAAAGAAATTTGCGGTATTTACCATAACGTTTGCGTATAAACGATGGCCAGCAAACGCATACCATATTATATCAAAGTCCACCGTAGCTTTAGCGAAGGTGGGCAAATAGGGCGTTTGCGGGCTTTGGACGAAGTCCAATAGTACAATGGTTGCGGAGCAAACTATTGGCGGCGGCGTTTATACGCTGTTAGTTTATGTAGTGTAAAATCTCTCTCGAATATAAATAGAGTCATTGTTGTATCATCCCAAACTAACCCCTGCGGAGCAGGGAATAACGTTGGCGGACGTGGCGACATTATTTTACCCAAATCTAAATAGTGTCATTGTTGCAATACCCATCAATTTACTTATTTTCGTCTCGGCTTGATCAACCTTTTTGTTTTAGGCAGGGATATTATGGTAGATTGCTGAGGTATAATCGGGCCGGAAGGAAGAAATTCGATTTCAAAACGGGGGGCAAACGAAGAATGAGTCGATTTAATGTTGGTCATCTCATCTATTTTAAAAGCCTTCATATGGCCAGCTGCCAATTCCCAGGCATACATAAGCAAATTTCCCGTTTGCGGCTTGCGCAATGAATAGGGTTCGACGATCCTTCTTTTTCCGTGATAATCAAATTCCACTAGGAGGCGATTAACCGCGGCAAAACGGATAACCTCCACACTTTGTCCGCCACTCCAGTAGTTCATGCCGGCTGGCGCTATCACCACTTCGCCCGAATTATGCGCATAACTTGCAAGTCTCGGTTTTGGAGTCGTCGGCTCAAAGAATAACGGCAAAAGGCTCTCACACCTTTTAAGGAAGCTCTCAATTTCCGGTAGTTCAGGTAACTGATGCCCTAACATATTGCCCCACTCTGTGCGCAACTCACCCGATTCCTTTATTTTATTGAGCATGTCAGCGAGACCCGGAGCCTCAAACTTTTTTGCTTTGCATTTTTCCACGAAAATTCCATAAGCCTGTCTGATATTGATTTCTTGTATCCGGTTATCCAAAATGAATACGACATCATAAAGGTCGCGTGGTCTGGTTCTTTCAAACAAAGCCCGCATTTTTTCCGCGAGTATCTCCTCTGGTGAATAAGTGGAAACTAAACAGCTCTTACCCCAGAAGTCCGGATAAGGATGAAAAACATGGCGGCTGGACGCTTCGGCGATTATAGGCTCGCTCCGCGTGATGTCGATGAGTATGCGTGAATAATCGCGGCGTAATAAGGGGCCTCTGTAATAAATCCTGCCTTTAAAAGTTAGTTCCTGCTGGAGGTTATGTTTTGGCTCGACCAGTATCATCTCAGCCGGGAATTCAATACCGCTGGATTCCGCCGCACTTTTGGCAACCTGCATCAGGACTGCCTTTATTCCCGCTTCGTCGTAAACGGCATCCGGTTTCAGCGAAAAATCCAGATCCTCCGAAAAACGGTATGTCTCAAAATAGCATTTTTTCAGGCATGTTCCGCCTTTGAAAACCCATTTTACGGAAGATTCAGGATTCTGCGAAAGGGCGTTCAGCAGCCAACCGATAATGTAATCCTTCTCGACAACCTCTGGTCTCAGCTGCCATTCGGTCGCCCTGTCGATTATGTCATATTTAGCTATCATAGGTCATTAAATTAATGAGGCGTTTATCCATAGCCCCCATTTTTTATTCAGGCTGCCTTTCGATGGAACCGCAGGATCAAGTTTGATGTTACCCTTTGACCGTTTCGTGCATATTTTTTCAATGAGTTGCTTTTTGTCCGGCGACAGGTTTTCGAGCAGATAGCCCAAACGCTTATAACCCGCCCCTTTTTTAATTTCCTCAAGTCTTTCCAGCAGATGCTGGTAGTCGGGATTGGGTTCCTCGATATAGGTTTTGACCATTGCAGCCAAATGCCGGAAGCCACCGACCCAATCCGGTGAATTGAGCGCGTCGGCGATAGTTCCTTCCTTATCAGAGACCATGACCTGCCTTTGTTCGCGCCAGACGGGTTTCAGGTTTTTCAGCCTCTCGGGTTTTACACGGACAATATGGAACTCAGTGCCTAAAATTGTCTCCGAGCGCCTGCGGATATTGGCAGATGTAACCACAAAAACCTGGCGGAAAATCTGCTCGGTAAGCCCCCAGTGCTCAGCGGCGCTCCAGCCGCCAATATAGCAGGGCGAATACAAAACCTGTGCCAGCACCCACGGATCGTCGATTACCGGTTTGAGACCTGCACCGGACTCAAGCGGGATGATAAAGTAGATGCCCCGCTTTACTCTTGCAAGCCATCCCCGTTTCGCCAGAGAAGCCATTTTAGCGGAAGCGGTTTGGGCGGTCATGTTCAAAACTTCACGGGCCTTTTTGGCTGTTATAAGCCCGTTTTCCGAGTTTCTTAGCAGAAGGCCGAGAATCTCCTTTGTCTTGACTGATACCCCTTTTTTCAGCTGTGGCATTTGATACATTTTAGATGTCGTTATCATTAAATAACTATAATAACTACATTAAGAATATACCTTTTAGCAATAAAATCAAGGGGAAAGCTATATAGCTTTTGTTTTTAGAGTGAGAATTTGGTATAACGTTTGCGTATATACGCTGTTATATAATGTAAGTTTTTTTCTGATGCTAGTTGGGTCACTTTTTTGTAATGAACAAATTTTATTTTTTATTTTGGAATAAGGGCAGAGGGTGGGGGTGCCTGCCTGTCTTTGGTGGGAATGTCCCAAAGCTAAAATTTTTTATTTATTGGTAATCTAGTGCGAAATTTTTACCATAGGAACCTTGGTAAGAATGATGGAAATGATAGTAGAACGCTGGGCCCAGGGGTTTTTGTTATAAGGAAAAGAACCACTACCTCAGGTGTCGGCGTTACTTCCCCTGTATTTAAAAAGCCTATTAAAAGTACCTTAATCTAAAGAAAAATATTTTTTGAATTGTGTGTAACGTAGGCGTATAAACGATGGCCAGCAAACGCGTACCTTATTATATCAAAGTCCACCGTAGCTTTAGCGAAGGTGGACAAATAAGGCGTTTGCGGGCTTTGGACGAAGTCCAATATTATAATATTTACGGAGTGAATTTATTGGCGGAGTCGTTTATACGCTGTTGTGCGAAGTACTGCCCATTTTTCAATCCAATACAGCTTTTAGAACATTTTTAACAATTTATTCTATTTTTTATCGGAAACCGATTGTATATCACCCAAGCCCAACTGTCGATAAAAGGCTGACAAGGTAGGCTCCTGCGTAAAGTACGCCGATAGATAGTCTTTTTCTTCTTGAGTGGCTTTTAAATGCCGTTTATAAGCTTCAGCAGGATCCGCAGAAATGGCGTTTATGGCAACTTCATAGCCGATTTTTTCCATTGCGCTTATAATCGGTTGAAAAACGACAGTGTCACCAATAATTTCAATGACAATATTTTTTTTCTCTTTGAGGCTTTCGCCCAAAATTAAATCGCATGCCAAAATGGCATAGACGGTTAATTTAGAATCATTTTCACCCACCGATTTTTCTATAGCCATATAAACTTCACCAAAGTCAAAATTAACATAATTATTGCCAAATTTTTGTCTACGTATAGTTGTTTTTCCTGATCCAACCCCACCCATAATAATAATAAATTTTGGCGGATTTCCGGTTGAGCCATTTTCCCAAAATTTTCTGGCAATTTCTCCAATTTTAATAAATTCTTCTCCACTGAATTGAATTGTTTTTTCTGACGTAGGCATAAAGTTGTTTATAGGCTAATTTTCAAGCATTTGTGAATCTAGATTATTTTCATATTTCTCAGTTTGTATTTTTTTGATTGTCAGTAATCGGTAAATGATATCACTTACATCACCTCTCTGCATACCATATGCTGGTTGATAGTTTTTCATAGTGTCGTCAAATAACCCCTTTTGTACTGAAATAGAAATATATGGCGCATACCATTGATTTTTATCTGTATCGGGATACGGGTTGGTGCTGATAGTGGAAGGTGGTTCGATATCAAAAACTTCAATAGCCATTTTTATTGCCTCAGCGCGGTTTACAGTTTGCGCGGGTTTAAATGTACCGTCTTTGTAGCCCTGAATCCATCCTTGATTTTTTGCGTAACAAACATATGATGCGAACCATTCTTGATGAACATCTTTGAAGCAATTTTCATAAGTACCTGATGGTAAAGAATCGCCTATCAAAATTTTCATTAACTCAGCTCTGTTAACTGTGTTACTTGGCTTAAAAGTTCCGTCCGCATAGCCCTGGATAACACCTTGTTTTTTTAGATACTTAATTGCTTTAGCCTGATGGTGATTATTGTCAATATCTGTAAAAATAAACGTGCTGTGTAAATCGGCAAATGAGGGTGTTATCTCATTTGCAGGGGGAATGACTTGCTGTGTTGTAAGATAGTCTTTGTGTTTTTTTTCAATATTAGCCTTGGACTCTTCTTTGCGAAGCACCCAGCTGGCTGAACTTTTTTCAATGATGTCCAGATATTCCTTTTCAGTATTCGTAACATCGTTAATAGCCATAACGACGTATAAATCGTTTTTAATGTATTTCAGATTATTTTTGGCATTCAGCAAATTAGCTTTCAACTCCGTAATGTTTTTAATTGCTTCATCACGCATTGAATTATGCTTTTTGTCTAAAGCATTCAAGTTCTCTAATAATTGGCTAAAAACTGCGTCATTTTCAATTTCACTCTTTAGTAAGTCCTCTGATTGAAATGAAAGGCGACCAATTTCAAGAAAATAATCACCATATATTTTCAGAGCATCATGCATTAGATTAATGGTTTTTAAATTCAATTCGTGAAAACCTGTTAGTTCATCTTTCATATTTTCAAAAATATTACCGTCACTAATAATAGTCGGTAAATTAGTTGAATAATCAGGCATAATAATATTGCTTAGACTTGAACGTTCTTTACATTCATCAACTAAAGCATACAAAACACTACTGTCCTGGTAGCCATCATTGCATATCACACTGCCGTCGTCGTCTTCGCCAATTTGACAATTAACTCCAAGGTGATTTGAGCAAGCGCCTTGAGTTTCCAGTGTTATATTGGTGCTAATAAATTTGGATGTGCAATTTTGGATTAATGCATGTTTGGTATTATCAATTTGACTAGAACTGCTTGAAAAAGTTTGTTTGAGTGAATCCCAACCATATAGATCAATTCTCTGAAGGCATTGATTTTTAGTGTCGATTTCTGCAGGATAGCAATTTTCTTCACTTTTCTCAATTAGATTTAAATTCCCGCTCAAGCTTCCGAATCCACCGCTAATAGCTAGATTATTCTCTAAATTGCTTACGCATTGTTGTGAAGTTTCAGCCGAAACCGTTGGTGTAAAAACCGTAATGCCTAATATCAGAATTACAGTAAGGAATAAATATTTCTTCATATCAATTGTTAAAAATGTTCTAACAGCACTATATCAAAATTTTAGAAAAATGGGCAGTATTTTGCACGTTTGTGACTAAACGAATTGAGCAAAATACTGCCCATTTTTCAATCTAATAAAGTTTTTAGAACATTTTTAACAATTTACATTTATTTCATAAAGCCTTTAGTACCAATCTGATGACCGTAATGCTCAGTCATTAAGTGTATTTGATGAATAGCAACATTTACTGTATGGATAAGATCTTTTGCATCTTGTTTTTGAATTTTGTCTTTTGGGCAAATAATATTTCCTTGTTTATTTAAGTGAACATATAAAGCATCCATTCGTTTTTTGATTGTAGGTTTATCTATATGAATCAGGCCACCATTTATATCAATATTATAAGGTGATGTATTTGCGTCTAAAGTTGCCCATCTGATGTTCTTAATTTTTAGGTCGTGTTTGCAATATGACTTCCAAAATTCATCGCTTTTCCTAAAGCCAGTAAAAACATCCGCTGCTAATTGTGACTTTGATATTTCCTCTAGTGCTGAAAAGGCTAGAAAATATGCCCTAGCATATCTTTTTGAGCTATATAAGATTTCGGCCTCACTTAATAAATCAACTGCATTATTATGTGCGGAAATATAGATAGAATGATATTGCTTTTTATTCTCCATAAAACTTAACTTTCAAAATCAAATGAACTTAATGCTTTTTTAAATATTAGCTCTGAGCGAAAAAAAGTTTCTTCCGGTGCCATTCCAGACAAAGTAAAAGTTTCTTGATTATTTTCTATACATTTTATAATCATTTTCATATTAATATTATATTTTTCTAGCGGATAAACATAATACATATAACCATTGCTATCAATATTATTTGCTCCTATCTGATTAGTCATATCCTGGCATGTTGATTCTTGTTTATGCAATTCAATAGAATGGCCTGCTTCTGAAGCATAAGCTACAATTCTATCTTTTGCTTGTGAATCTAATTTTTCCCAATCTTGTGGCGTATCAAATTTTATTTTTTCATTTAATAAACTATTTTCTTTTAATGGTATATCTACAGCCATTAAATTGAATGATTTTTTGAATTCATCGTATTTGACCAGATTCTCCTTTAAAGAGCTTGGATAAGCAATCGACAAGGTTATATGATCTCCATCTATTATAAAAATTATGCCTCTATGCTCTATTTCAATTGAATCAATTGTATCTAAATATTTATATTCTTTTGCGCGAAAGCCTTTAAATATTGTGTTTTTTTCTTCTATAATTTTGGCATTGGTCGCAATTGATAATTTACCAGATAGATAATTATCTAAAAAAGCTGATATCGAATCATCGCTTAATATTTTTCCATTATTATTTACGGTAAAATTAACAGAATATACCATTGGATTCATTTCATTTACCACACGTTCTGTTTGAAAATTATGTATAGTCATATCTGAAATGTCTACAATATTTTCTTTTGGCTGATCAGGCATAAGAACAGAGAACCCAAAGGCATCAGAAGAAAATCGAGAGAAACCGTTAATGATAATATCAAATTCTATAGGGGGATTAGTAGTTTGGGACGTATAGGCAATATCTTTAGTATTATTTCCCGTAGTTTCTGATGCATTTCCTCCTTTTTGATTTTGTGATTGACCCAGCTTTGTTCCTACATACGAACCTATATTAATGGATAAGTAGATAATTATTAATATTCCCCACCATGTCTTATACCATTGTTTTTTTGATTCTTTTTTGCTCATGTTTGTAGTTAATTAAATATTGAATTAGTTCTTAAAAATGTTCTAAAAGCATCCTTAGTATATCAGAAAAATGGGCAGTATTTTGCACAACGTATGCGTATAAACGATGGCCAGCAAACGCAACCAAATTATACATCAAATAGGGCGTTTGCGGGCTTTGGACGAAGTCCAATATTATAATATTTACGGAGTGAATTTATTGGCGGAGTCGTTTATACGCTGTTAGGTGATGTACATTTTTTTATTCCTTAATTTAGTTTCCCGTTCCGATTTCGTATCTTAATAAAAAGGTAAAACAAGATTTTTTATTTCAGCGAAGGGCAAAGGGGTCGGAGGTGAATGCCCATAGCCAAAAATTAGTATTTTGTGTCCACTAACCACCCTCTTCTACCAGTACAGGGATAATCCTGTCCTTTCATTTTATGTTTTCCTATTGCAGTATCGCGTGTCTTCTTTCTGAATTTCTTATGACACCAGGAACATTCTATGATGTAAGTCGGTCCTGATGACCACTGTTTTGGCCTCTTTGCGGTTCGGATTGGTGAACCTACATTGATTCTGCGTCTTGATTTTTCGCGAGTTATAAGTGGAGTTAGCAGAGGGCCATTTTCATTTATTGCAATCGTGCCTTGTGGTTCAAAGGGAATTTGGGTAACATCAGCACTTTCAATTTTATCGATTCTATATGTTCGATTTTCGCGAGTATCATGTTTTATGGCAGTAAGAATAATGTTACCTTCCGTTGTTTTTTGGAGTGCATAAGGTTCAATAACCCGCATAGTTCCTTGGTAGCCGAGATTAACGCAAAGATGATTGGCTGCAGCAAAACGGATTGCTTCTACCGGAGCTCCATGCCAATGGGATGCCGTAGGCGGTGGCGTCCAAGAGGTATCAATAACTTCTCTTACTTCTATTGAAGGAGCTTGAATAACAGGTGCACCATGCAACCAATTAAAAAACTCAGGTAAAGCATCCCAAAAATGCTCATAGGGAGGCAATTCTTTCAGCTGATGTCTAAGCATGCTTCCCCATTCTGATTTTAATTCATTTAAGAATGGAGATTTGGAAATTGTCTCAAACGTTACAAGGGGAATGTTCTTATTCTTGCATTTTTGTGCTAATACTCGGCATATCTCTTCTTTGTTTACCGTGGGGTCATTTCTCCAGAATAAATTTATAATGTCGTATAAATCTCTTGGGCGTGATCTTTCTCCCATAGCGCGTATTTTTTCTGCAAATAATTCAGGGAAGCTATAGCATAAAACTTCTTCACGAGCAGGAAGCGTATCACCATAAGCATGATGAATCTTTCGGGCAATTGGTGTGGTAACCACTGGTTCAGCGATAGTTAGGTCGAGTTTTATACTTAATGGCGCATGACTCATGCCTGTAAGGCTGCGAAAATAAACTCTGCCTTCAACAGTTTTATCGCCTGGTCGTAATCGGACTACAGCTGGCATTACAGAAAAATCAATACCAGCTTCAGCCTGAATTCTCGATTGCAATGCACCAATTGTGTCTCGCAAGGTGGGAGCATCAAAGGGGCTATCTGGCAGTAAACTAAAATCGAGGTCTTCGGAGAAACGCCATGTTTCCATAAAACATTTTTTGAGGCATGTTCCACCCTTAAAAATCCATCTATCCTTAATACCCTCATGGCTACCAATAGCCCACAACATCCAGCCTAAAACATAATCTCTTTCAACTGTCGTTATGGGGAGACCCCATTCAGATGCCGCCTCTTGTAGTTCAGCTAGTGAAATCATTGATATTTGCGTTAATAATCAAATTCCATCTTTTATTTTTTTTCCCTCTATGCGGAAGAGTGGGATCTAAATACGCAAAACCTCTGCTTTGAATATTGAGACATTTTTCGATAAAATTCTTTGAAGCATTGATCTTTTCCCCCTCTATTAAAAAGCCCAATCGTTTAACAATGGTTTTGTTATTAAATTTTTCTATATATTCTAGAAGTCTTTCCTCATCCAAATACTTTGAAGAAAAGTAATCACTAAGAATCTCAAGACAATGCCTAATCCCACCACCTAAAGATGGGGTATCCAATATATCAATAATTGTACGACTGGGGTCTGAAACCGATATTTTATTTTGTTCCTGCCAAATAGTTTCTAAGCCAAAGAATCGTGATTTATTGATTGTGTGGATAATAAAAGAAAATTCACCAAGTTGAGTTTCTTTTGTCCTTACTCGATGGGACGAAAAAACAATAGTGGAGTTAAATAGTTGATCAGTAAAACCCCAGTGATGGGCAGCATTCCATCCGCCAATGTAGCAAGGTGCGAAAATTTTTGTAGCAACCAGCCAATCATTTGCCGTCCATTGAGAAGGCGACATAGCCTCAAGCGGGATAAGGAGATACAAGCCCCTTTTAATGCGCTTAAGCCAACCACTAGAGGCAAGGTAAGGTAGCAATTTAGTAACTTTATCTTTAGGTAGTTCAAGAATTTTCTCTGCCTCTTGAACCGTTACTAATCCACTCGCATATCGATGGAGTTTTGTTAAAATTTCACGATATTCTGCAGATATACCCCTTTTTGCATTTATTTGTGTAGAAACTCTATCCATATTTGAATTATGACACACTCAATTGCATAAATCAAGGGTTTTGCTTTATTATTAGTTACGACTGTTTATATTCTCCATAAAGTTCAAAATTCCTTATTTACGTTTCGGTGATTTAAAAAATAATAATGCCACAATAACATCTACAATCGACCAAAGAAAATGACCGAAATAAAGTGCATTAATCGGATTGAAAATAATAGCTATGATAATCATGACCAGCATCCATTTGATATTTTTTTCCTTATGGTACAGGTATACAGAGAAAGCTGCCGCGCCAAATACAGCTAGTTTAAGAAACTGATAAAAGAAATATGGCCAAATCGGCACCACGGCCATTAACAATACAATGGTTGCTATTTTAGAAAACAGAATTCTGTAATTACTTTGTTCGGTGGTGGTCATTGGATAAAAACTTATGATCGTTCTAAATTTGTAAATTGGTCGTAGTATGCGATTTCTTCTTTTGAAATCGATGGCATGAATTTACTCATAGCATCTACGAGCATCTGTTCGTCTATAAAGCTTTTATCTTTGGCAACGGCTAGACGAGCGGCTTGTGTGACAATAAGTTCAATGTCCGAACCAACGTAAAACTCGGTATTTTTTGCCATTTTTTCAAAATTAATATTTTTATCGTATGGACGACCAGATAGAAAAATTCTAAACATATCTTTTCTTGCCTCAAAATCTGGCGGGCCTACAAAGATTCGTTTATCCATTCTGCCGGATCTTAGAATGGCAGTATCTATCATGTGTGGCCTATTTGTTGCTCCAACTACCAGAATTTTATTCGCGCCAGCGTTGTTGAGTTGAAGTAAGAACTCATTTATTTCTTCTTTCTTAATGTCCGCCGAGGATGTCAGCTCTTCTCGTTTTGGTATAAGACCCTCAATTTCATCAATAAATATGATAGCTGGTGCTTGCATCTTTGCCATTTCGAATATTTTCGCGATGTTACCTACTGCGCCATGAACCCAAGGGGTGGCCACTGATGACGGACTAAGTTCAAAGAAATTATACTTCAATTCTTCAGCTAACTTTTTTACAATAAAAGTTTTTCCGCATCCTGGTGGTCCATAAAGCAATATGCCATTCGGGATAGAGAGTTTAAATTTCAAAAATTTTTCAGGATTCATCAATGGTTCCATAACCTCACTAATCAAAAGGGCTTTCAATTCTTGCATACCCGCAACACAATCAAAGCCTCGTAATGTAGTGAGATTATCGATAAGGTCGGTTATTTTCTCATGTGAGTGAAGGTTGGTAATTACACCAAGATATTTCTTGCCCTCATGATTAATTGTGACCAAATCATACTTTTTCCCTCGGTCAATAACTTCTTCTGGTCGCATATTGGTGAAGAGATATAAATATTTTCCGTCAGAAAGTTCGTAAACTTCTGTGAAAAATATGCGTTCGATACGACCTTTGATCATAAGATCATCTCTCACTTTGAATCCGTTATGTAAAATTGGTCTAGTTGAAGTGGCCATTATAATATTTTAATTATCTAATTTTTGTGCAATTAGCATCCAAATAATTATTGTAAGTATCAGTTTGTAAATTAAACTGATTTAACTTTCGTTCATATGTTTGAATGTCTTTTTTTAAAGTTTCCAGCTTGGTATTATGCTCATTAACAAGCTGATTATACATATTCAGTGAATACTGATTACTTTCGTCAACATAAGTATTATCTATCTTAGCAGCTAGTGCGTCTAAGGCATTAGATCTTGTTATTAGGTCTTGTTCCGCCCAGTCAAGGTCAGCTAGTGTTATTTTAGGTTTTAATGAATCAGCCTGGCTGGACTGATAGGAAGAACAGCTGTATTGACCATTACTGACAGAGTTTTCATTGGGGGTTGGTGGCGCATAAGAGCTGTTTGATGTTGAGAGTGAGGTTGAATTATTGCTTGCTGAGAGAATTACCCATCCAAAAAAGAGAACGACACCGCTAATTATTAAAATATTTTTCCAATTATATTTCTTACCGGTCTTAGAATTAACATTATTGGGATTGTAATATCGCCAATTTGGTTCATTTCCTTTGGGTGGCTTTGGTTTAGGCGTGACTTTATGTGGCTCCTTTTTATCAAGGAATTCCAGGTCAATATTTAGATGTTTTTTATCATTTTTCATATAATAATTGTGAGCGATTAACACACGCCTTAATTAATTCTGGAATAACAACGGCATTTGTAGTCGACATTGGTATTGTTGCAAATATTTGACCCTTTCCATTCTTATCCCACCAAAGAACTACATTCCCTGAATCAAATTTAGGAACATAAATAGTGTCTGACCAATAAACCGTTTCCTTCTGATTTTTGCCAAATAATTTAAATACGGTACGTGAATATCCCTGCTTAGAAAATTCGTAGCCTCCAATCGTTATTGCTTCATCACGTTCAAAAATTTGCTTCATCATCTTTTTTATAATATGCGGCTCAATAAGATTTTCTGAAAGCCCTATTAGTCTTGTCCACACATCCTGTTTTGCTTTTTTGCCAATATGTAAAGTCGTACCAAATGAAATTGAAATAGTCTCGTTTTCGGAGGCAATCATATAGCTATATGATTGCGAAACAGGAATAAAGTTTATTGATTGTGACTTGGCATGGTAAGAAATACCCGTAGCATCTTTATAGAATATCCTCTTATCATTGTATTCAACGAAGTTGTTTTTGAAAAGCATAGTGGCACTTCGTAATGTTCCAGGAATCTCTATGGCGAGAGAATTTTCGGCGTCCTCCGTAATGTGTTTTTGAATCTGCTCGAGTTCAACTTGTAGTTTGTTTTTCAAGCTTTCCGTACCAGCGAGCTTAATCGCCACTTCCAATAGCCCATGAGACTTATCGAGCTCATCCAAGTTATTATGTAAGTCTAAAACAATGGTGCGCAAAGCATTAGCCGCGCGATCCCGCATTATTTTTGTCTGACTTTCATCATAGAGACCTAAATCAATAAGTTGATTGAGCTCTTTCTGTATCGTAGCAACAAGCCGTTTGATTAATTCGGATTCTTCTTTGTCGAATTCACCGTCTTTGCTTACCTCCATTTTTTCAAGCTCTTCAACGGCTTTATTAATTGCGTGATAAGCCGGATCTAAAACGTTCTTTTTGATTTTTTCACCTTTTGCTGAAAAGATATTTTGAAATTCATTAACGTAGTCACTGTTTTTATGGATGAGATGCAGTTCAGTGTATATATCAGACAGGTATTTTACTACGTGATTTTTGAAATCAGAAATAATATCTTCGCTAGCCGTCTGTTCATCGTGGAGTTTGTAAATTTTAGAGAAAGAGGCCCAAAATTTATCTGAATCTAAAAGTTCCTTCCATGCAACCAAAGAATTTTGCAGGTAGTCTTTGTTATCCTCGACCGCGAGTACAAGACAATACAAAATCGCGAGATTTTTTTTATAAAAGAAAGCCTTCGTATTTTGACCCTCGGACGCATTCTGCCAAATTCGAATAGCGTTCAGATAATCTTTAAGCTTAAATAAACCCAAAACCTGCTCATCGATACTATCCGCTATCTGAAACCAAAAGAAGTATTCTTTAATCCGCTTCTTGGGAGCTTGAAGACGTTGCAGCGCATCTTTTACGGCGATCTCTGTCCTAAAATTTTCGAATAACCCGATATCTAAATCGTAGTCAGGAATGTCATCAGCCTTGAGACGATTAATGATCTCCTTTGAACGTTTAAGAATTTCTTTCTCACTAGCCGAAGTGTCCAGTCCGAGGATGTGATACGCATTATTTTTTAGTGTGTGTGGCATATATTTTAGCGGGTTATACCTGAAAGATTATCTTTTATTGTTTCTTGTTCATCAGATGGGAGTAAGAGCAATAAATTCCGTACACAACGTTTTATCTCGTCGACGTCTCCAAGCTCAATAGCTCTTTTGCCCTTTTCAATGTAATATTTTGCTTCTTTTCCATTTATAAAATTCGGGTTGCTAGCAGTAATTTTATTGAACTGATGAACCCATGTTGCAGGATTAGAATAGACGGCCTTTGAACTAAGTTCATTGATTTGTTCGTTAGTCCGAATCAAAAGAGATTTATCATTATCGGCTATTGCCCTCTCTCCTTCAGCCTTGAGCTTACTTAGCTGGTCATTATTTATGACTTTGTCTTTTTCATCCGCATAATTATTAATAATTTCTTGTGTATCTTGAATACTATCTTTGAATTCTTTGACCAGCTGAGGCATTTCTTTTTCTTTTTCAATTTTATCCAACGCAATCTTAATGTCTTTAATTTGTTTATTCGCTTTCATTTTTTCGTCCTCATCTATTGAAGCATTTTTGACGCTTGTTTGAGCGGATTGAATATTGTTATCAATTGTTTTTCTTTCATCAGGCGACAAGTTTTCTGAGGCAACCTTTGCTCTTTCTTTTTGAGTCTCTAGATCTTGCTCGATGTTCTTAAGCTCAATCGTCTCGTCGTGAGAAGTCGAGCGAGCATTGACAGTAAGGTCAATCAGCGGAATATAAGCGGTAACAAAAACTTCTCGCGACTCATTTACCACGACAGTTAATTCTACAGGCGTTCCTTCGGGGGGATCATGAGGTAAGTCTTTGCCATTGATACCCACTTTGCATAAAAATCCATTGCGATCTGGCATATCGGATTCACCTTCAACTACTACGATATCCAATTCATTTTCCTCCCCCCTCTTTAGCTTTCTTGATGTTTTATAATCAGTGAGAACTTTTTTGATTGGAAGCATTGACCCTTTATCAAAAACTGGGTCGCAAAAATTTATGGCTAAATTTCTCGTATAATCTTTTTGAACCACAACGATTTTGACTGAGTGCGGCAAGGGCGCACCTGATACCGATAAACCCTGAGTAATGGTGAATGAGTCGGGATCAATCGGAACAGAATTTCCCTGTTTATCGAAAAGATATAGCCAATAAACGTTTGGTTTATTCGGTTCTACAGCAATCGTATCAAAGAATTTACCGCCTTTTAACTTGATCTTTGAACCATTATAAAAGCCACTGTCCGATTGAATTTGTATATAATATTCATCCTCAGAATCTTCAAGTTCGGCTATTACGCCACTGACCGTTTCTTCTGTGTCAGAAGTAAGAGATTCGTAATTCAGATTGATAGATTGAGTTCCTTCTTTGAGTTTTTTGTCATCACTATCTATTAGATCTTTTGGAATTTTTTGGCTGAGCCCGAACACGCAGGCACCTCTCGCAACGACAGTTAGTGGGTCAACAGATGCATCCGCAGTTATTTTAAGATCGCTTTCTATTCTTTCTCGAATATAAGGAATCTGTGTTGGACCACCAACTAAGATTACTTTTGAAACAGAACGACTCTTAATACCTGCATCTTTCAAGGTTTCCTTTGAAAGTTCTATGGTACGGTCTACCATCGGTTTAATTAGCTTCTCAAATTCTTTTCTCGTAAAGTTAAAGGTAACGAAAATTTCTTTACCCTCGTCGTCCTCACCGACATTCTCTACAACGATTGAAGACTTGTCATACTCGGAAAGTTCGATTTTTGCGGTTTCCGCAAAGAATTTTAATTGAGAGAAAACACCTCTATATTTTTCATTGCCTCTGTTGAAATTTCTAATTGAAAATTTCTCTATAATTTTCGGTACTATGACCTTATCGACAATTTCCAAATCAAAGTTTTTTCCACCAAGAAAATTATCACCGTTGTGGCCAAGTACCGAAAGTACTCTTTCTTTGGAGGCAATCAATGCAACATCAAACGTGCCGCCGCCAAAATCATAAATGAGCCAATTTTCATTCTTTGCGTTTGTGAAGCCATAAGCAATAGCCGCGGCGATAGGTTCTTGCAGTAATACTACATGTTTAAAACCTGCAAGATTACCAGCCCGCTTGGTTGCTTCTGATTGTAGAACCGAAAATGCGGCCGGAACCGTGATAACGGCAGACACAGTATTGAAGTTTGGGTATTTTCTTAATATATCCTCTTTCAGACTCTTTAGTATTTCGGCTGAGATTTCTTCCGGCCCCATTTCTACATTAGCCCTTTCAAAATGGAACTTCTCCGACGTACCCATCAATCTCTTAACTTCCGGTTTGTAGTTTTTAATCTCGTCTTCGGATGCGATCTTATAAAAATTCTCGTACGCTTTCTGACCAACCACCTTATTCTTGGCTTTGTCGAAGCCAAATACGGATGGGGTATATTCCACGCCCCCTGGTTTTTTAATAATCTCGATAGTGCCGTTATTATTTATAGCGACTGATGAATTTGTTGTACCGAGATCGATACCTATTTGAATGTGTTGTTGGTTAGACATAATGATGGTTTAATTATTGCTGAGTAGTATTATTTTTGCCTTTCGTACGACCTGCCCTTTACACATGACCGTCGGTTCAACTGTTTCCTTCACAATCGATTCGGGGATTGAAGCGTTTTTTTCTACAGATAAAATATCAAGATTGAGGCCTTCATTAAATTTTTGATTTTTATAGTCGATAATCTCAATATCATATTTTTCAAGATATCTCTTTAATTTTTGTACAGAATTTTCTAAACCTTTCAACTGGCTTTCCTGTAAATCTGAAGCTGATTTAGCTATCCTCTGCTCAATACGCCATACTTCAACAGCAAGATTAATGAGTTCATTTACATCAATTGATAACTGCATAAATTTAGGTGCGACAGAAAATTTGATATCCTCTTTTATTTTCAGATACAGCTCATCAAACTTGTCCATTCTTGGTTCATCTCTTCTAGCCAAACAATAAATCAGCATTGAAAAAACTAAAATGCCGAGCACAATAATTGCTAAAATGTACGGTGTTGTAAGCGCATAGTTGTTCATACGTCCTATTTTATTAAGTCATCTGCCAACGCCAAGGGCGTTAACAGTTTTGGTTAATGTAATGTACGTTACCATCTTTTAATTTTTTTGTCAAAGCGTAGTGGAAAAAATACCCTACCTCCCCTATAAAATAAAAAATCTTGTTTTACACCCCTAATATTTACTAAGAAATCGGAACGGGAAACAATCAACAGCAAAAAAATGTATATTACCTAACGTTTGCGTATATGAGAAGTTTGCCAATGGTATAATATCTTGCCGCCGCCCAGACGGCAAACCATTGGCAAATTTGGGTCGAAGAATGGCGCTACAATGGTCAATAAGCGACAATAATGAGCCTTATATACGCTGTTAGATGCTGTAATAAAAAACCGCTCTATAATTTTGGCTATCTGTTCTTCAAATACTGATAAATAGCTACAGCCACCTCATTCCGTGTCAAATTCTTGCTAGGATTCAGCTGTGCGCCCCCGTTGGGAAAAAGGTCGTATTTTTGCGCTACCCCAGCATAACGTGCAAACCAGTCTGAGGTTTCCACATCAGAATAGCTGTAGTTTAAATTTTCCTGCAGGCCGAAAGTTTTTGTGAGCATTTTAAGAAATTCGGCGGTGTTGACAGTATTCTGAGGTTTGAAAGTGCCATCTGGGTAACCGTTGATAACGCCCAGCAGAGCTGCTTTTACAACAAATTTTACATACCATTGCCCATCCACTACATCAGGAAATTTTCCTGAGTTCTGCATGTCTGGAACGGAGCCAAATTTGGCAAGTAATAAGAATTTTGCAGCTTCAGCACGGTTGACAGAACGCGAACCCTTAAATTCACCATCTGGAAATCCGCCAATAACCGCTCGACGATAAAGTTCAGATGCCGCAATATCTTCTAAGGTATTTTTGCTGGTGTCAGGAAATGGACTCGCAGGGAAGGCTGTTAAAACTTCATCTTCATAGTCGGCCGGTGGCGCAAGCGTTTTTACCATTTCTGTGGTGCCACCGGTTAAAACGCGTTGCTGTTCACTATGCCTGACGTATTGGCCGTTGGACTTTTTAACGGCCACATAACAATTGTACTTTGTATCCGCTTTCAAATTGCCAACCATCATTTGAATGTACGTGGAAACATTGTTTTTAATCTGAGATCGGGTCTGTCGCGGATTATTAATATAAAGCTCATTTCCGACTTCAACACATTCCATGAAATACAATTCACCATCGGGCAGGTTGACATCCTTAACATCGAACGCAATAGACGTTCCTCCCACGTTGATATCAAGAATTTGAAGTGATTCCGAGGCGGATTGATAGGTATCTATTTTAGATCCAGTCGTTGTGATCATCTTCTGCTCACTAGTCCTTTCATATTGTCCATTTGTTTTCTTAACCGAAACATAGCAATTGTAGTTTGTTCCGCTTTTCATATTTCCCGTCATCATCTGAATGTAACCCGAAGGATTATTGGCAATTTGAGATCGTGTTTGCTGGGGGTTATTGAAATACTGCTCATTGCCGACTTCTACACATTCCATGAAGTACTGATCTCCGGAAGTCAGGCTTACATCTTTAACGTCAAAGGCGACAGAATTATCTGAGATATGGGTGTCCAGGATTTGGAGGCTCGAACCGTTGATGACAGGTGCTGCCCCAGTCGTAGTGATCACCTTCTGCTCACTATGTCTGACGTATTGGCCATTGGAGTTTTTAACCGCTACATAACAATTATACTGCGTACCTGATTTAGTCTGCACCATCATTTGGATGTAGGCGGATACGTTGTTTGCTATTTGGTCACGAACTTGACGAGGATTTTTATCCCATTGTTCATTACCAACTTCCGTGCATTCCATAAAATATTGTTCACCTGAAGACAGGCCAACATCTTTAACGTCAAAGGCGACAGAAGTGTCTGAGATATGGGTGTCCAGGATTTGGAGTGCGCTATCGTCGGCAAACGTAATATTTGAATAGCCAAAAGTTAGAACCATAAGGGTTATTGCTAAATAGGTTATTTTCTTCATATTTTTACGATTATTTAAATAATTTTAACATAAAGAGTATAGCGGTTTTTTATTATTGCGTCTAACGTATGCTGTGTATACAAAGTTTCGCGGTGTTATAATATCACGACGACCAGGAGTGGCAACACTGCGGAATTTGGGAGAGTGGTTTTTGCACCTTGATTTAAGTATCAGATAGGCGCAAAAAGCACGAACTGTATACACAGCTGTTAACGGATGAAACACCAAGTTATCTCTCAATCTAAATTAGAGATAGTGCAGTAATACCCGTCTTTTAAATACTTGGGTGTTTCTTCCGTTATAGTTAGCGGATGTGACGCTTTTTTTCTTGACCCTCTAGTAGCTTGTTATATGCAATTGAAAAAATATTTTTCATCCAATAGACCTTTTAATAGGCTTTTTACCTCAACAAACATAAACATAAATCTGTTTTTTTGAACGAGGCAGAGGGGATTAAAGGGTGAATGACCGAGTTATGCTTATTTTTAATGTCGATATTAAAACAACTACAATATACTTATCTACCAGCGTGGTAATGCTTCAGGAGCAGATTATGAAACACCCACTAGGGTAGATTGGAAAGTTCCGAACACGTCTAATAGAAACGAGTTGTGCAAAATACTGCCCATTTTTCTGATATACTAAGGATGCTTTTAGAACATTTTTAACAATTTAATTACGTTTTGGTAAAATATTGACATAAATATAATTTATAGATAAAATCTTATACTTAAATAATTACTACATAATACGACATCCGAAAAGACTACCATTGAAGGGATTATCCAAAAGGCTAAAATTTATTTGCCATCTCTTAATAGTGAGCGTGTTTTGGCGGCTTATGAGTTTGCCAAAAATGCCCATGAGGGTCAAAAACGACATTCAGGAGAAACTTTTATCCAGCACCCCCTTGAAGCGACAGAAATATTGTTAGCCCTGAAACCAGACGAAGATTCAATAGTTGTCTGCCTTCTTCACGATGTTCTAAGGATTACACCCGTCGAACTGAAAACAATTAGAGCGACTTTTGGAGATAATGTAATTCCGCTTTTAGTGGGTCTTGAACCGCTGAGCACTGTACATTACAGAGGTCTTGAAAGGCAGGTTCAGAGTCTGCGCAAATTGTTTCTGGCAATGGCCAAAGACATCCGCGTGATTTTGATTAAACTGGCCAGCCGTCTACACAATATGCGAACACTTGAATTTGTTCCCGGTGTCGAAAAACAGCAGCGAATCGCGAACGAAACACTTAAGATTTATTCGCCCATTGCATCGCGTCTGGGAATTTTTGCTTTTAAAAATGAATTAGACACGCTTTGTTTTAAACATCTTTACCCAAAGGAATATACTGAAATCACAAAACAACTATTACAGTACGCGGGTATGCAAGAAACTGTCATTCATAAATCGCTCTTAACGAAAGTATTGGATAATGAGGATGTTTCCGCCACCATCGAGATCCACGTCAGAAATCCCTACAGCATATTCAAAAAACTCAAAAAAAGGGATAAAAGTAATGTTTCTGAACTTTATGACAATTTTGAATTAAGAATAATCGTGGAAACAGAAGCTCAATGTTACCAAGTTTTGGGGTTAATTCACAAACATTGGACACCGCTTTCTAGAAGGTTTAAAGATTATATAGAAGTACCGAAAACCAACGGTTATCAGAGCTTACATACTACTCTTATTGGTTTTTCTCCTGTGCTACAAATTCGAACAAGAAAAATGAATGAAACTGCTGAATTCGGTATCGCCGCGCATTGGTATTATAAAAAACAAGGTGGTGTGCTAATGATTGATCAAAAAAAACTATCATGGGTTCATGGGCTTGTGGAACTTCATGAAAACCTGAAGAACAATTCTGAATTTATCGAGACTTTAAGCGTGGATATTTTTCATGACCGCATTTTTATCCTTACGCCAAAAGGCGATGTACAGGACCTGCCTTATGACGCGACGCCGGTTGATTTCGCGTACGCGATTCACACGGGCATAGGGAATAAATGCCGCGGCGCCAAAGTAAACGGAAGGATTGTGCCTCTGGACTATAAACTAAAAAACGGACAGGTTGTGGAAATAATAACCGGCCCGACGGAACAGCCAAACAGGTACTGGCTTTCTTTTGTTATAACGTCGACTGCCAAAGCCCGCATTAAACAATGGTTCAACACTCAGGACAGCGATAAAATAATTAAAATAAGCAAGAAAATTGTCAATAAAAAACCCAAACAAGAAAACATCGAAAACACGCCTGAGTTAATTGAATCGGCAACTGGCGGACTTGGAAGTGTCGCAGGCATGAAGGAACTTAAACAACTTTTAATCGCTGAAGTTATTAATCCATTAAAAAATCCTGAAAAATTTAAAAGATTTAAAGTTTCAATTCCCAATGGGATAATTCTCTATGGTCCGCCTGGCTGCGGTAAAACTTTCATAGTAAGAAAACTAGCTGAAGAACTTGGCTATAATTTTTTTGAAGTTAAACATTCCGACCTTGCCGCACCTTTTATCCATGGGGCAGTTGGCAATATTGGAAAAACTTTTGAAATGGCAAAACAGAATGCCCCAGCAATTATTTTCTTTGATGAAATAAGCGGTTTAGTTCCTGATAGAAAAAACCTAAACGATGGATCATCTCATAAGGAAGAAGAAGTAAATGAATTTCTTTTACAACTTAATGATGCGGCTGATAGTCAAGTTTTGGTAGTCGGGGCTACAAATTATATCGAAAGAATTGATCCTGCAGTCTTGCGACCAGGGAGATTTGATAAAAAGATTTATGTTCCACCGCCAGATTTAGAGGCACGTAAAGAACTTTTTAAATTAGGTCTGTTTGATCGACCTTATGATACAAAAATTGATTTTGAATATTTAGCCATAGCTACAAATGGATTAAGTTGTGCGGATATTATTGAAGGCATAGTTGAAACAGCGGCAAGAATCGCGGCTAATCAAGATAGAGAGGCTATAGACCAGGCACTAATAGAGTCAGAAATTAAGAAGTGTAAATCGATTACTGAAAAATAACCTTCTATACGTTCAAAACAATTAATTAGTCGGCAAACACCTCATAATAAATAGTAAGTATCGGGAATAATTTTTCTTAAGTTAATATGTATGAATAAAATATCAGTACTTTACTCACCAAAAATTGATGATGAAGAAATGAAAATTATTAAAGATGTTTTTAAACAAGATATTGATTTCATTAAACTTGAGCAAAAAGGAGTACTTGGTGGTGCATTCGATATCAATATCATAATAGACATTCTTAATAGTCCATATCTGAAGGCATGTATCACAGCAGGAACAGCAATTAAACTACTGTATCCGTTAATGAAAAAAGTGTTCAACAGAAATCGAAAAAAAATAATGGATAGTGGAACTAGGCCAAAATATACTATTATTACCATCCGGATGAAGACAAAATGGATTGTTGTATCAAACGCCAACAAAGAGAATAAAATAATGATTACTAAAACATCTGCTAGTTCTGGTGAACTCGTAAAAACTGAATATGAATATACTGAAGACAAATTAGCAGAATACATTAACTAATCTGTATAACACATTTTCTATATATGGTAAAGTAAAATCAATTTAATTTTATAATATGGCCAAAACAATTAGTGAATTAAATAGTAAAATAGTAATCCGAATTTTGAAGGTTTTGTATGTCTTGACCTATTTTGTATCTATACTTTTCTTAGCTCTTATCGCTTATTTTGAGGGCGCAGAATATGGTGACAACCTTACATCGTTAAAAATTATTTTAGAAGGTCTTCTATTTATAGTAATTATTTTTGAAGTCATTATAAGAATTTATTATTATATAGCTTTGGGTGAGCTTTTTCCCAAAGGTACTGAGTGGAAATGGTGCATTGTAATGGTAAATAAGATTAAAAAGGGATATGTGTTTATTAAAGAATATGATAAAAAAAGAAAAAAATATTTTATATATGGTCTAATAATTATAGCTCTAGCTTTTGATGCATCTTATTACTATTTCAGATATATTCCCAATCAAATCATAAAAAATTATAGTACTAAATTGTTAAATGATTATAACTCACAAGAGCCTAAAAGCGCGAAGGAGTTCTTAGATTTTATGGATGAACAAAGTAATTATAGAGTGAAACACAATATTCCTAGCAGATACGGTTATGATACAGCCTTGGTAATTTATAAAGATTTTATTAGTAAATACCCCGACGAAAAAAAAACGATGGTTAGTCTAATAAAAAATAATACAACTGAAAAAACAAAGGACATTGTAGATGAATG
>Ga0315291_10001375_pt1 | contig 32483 bp, 22 predicted proteins | sample YL17G12_20_MG_FD_203070 | JGI IMG/M metagenome (GOLD analysis project Ga0315291, IMG submission 203070) | Sediment microbial communities from Yellowstone Lake, YNP, Wyoming, USA - YL17G12_20 | ecosystem: Environmental > Aquatic > Freshwater > Lake > Sediment | place: USA: Wyoming | collected...
CCGGTTTGCGCGCCCTGGTGCGGCTGCTGGCCGGCCGCCAGCCGGCCGCCGCCAAGGGCGCCGCCGATTTCGCCCGCGCCCTGGATGCCATTTCCATCACCACGGACAAGAACGCGGCTGTGGCCACTTGGCCGATGGATGCCGTTTTACTGGAGTACTTGTTTGGGGTGGCCAGGAATCCATGAGTTTTTCCGCGCGGATGCTGCGCCCCGGCGGGCCGGGGGACAGGCCAGCAGGCCTGTCCCACAACGGTTTTTCACAGCGGCGGCCTGGTCCTCCTCCGCGTTCTCTCGGCGTGCTGTGCGCCTGTGCGGGAAACTTCCGGGCGCGGCGATGGCTGGCTGCCTGGCGTCTTCGTGACCTTGTGGGTGTTTTTCAGGCCCGCTCAGTCGTTGTCGCCCAGAAGCCGTAGCGGGGCCGGGCGGCGGCCAAGGAACCGGGTGGGATTCACGGGAGTGTTCTGGAACCGGACCTCGTAGTGCAGGTGCGGTCCGGTCGAGCGGCCGCTGCGGCCGACATAGCCGATGATCTCACCGCCCAGCACCTGCTGGCCGGGGGCGGCGTTGAAACTGGAAAGGTGAGCGTAAAAGGTGCTGAGTCGGCGCCCGTGGTCCAACAGCAGAACCAGGCCGTAACCGGATTCCCGTTCCGCCTTCACCACCACGCCGTCGGCGGCCGCGTGAACCGGCGCGCCGAAGTAGCTGGAAATGTCCACCCCGGCGTGGAATGAGCCCTCACCGTTGAATGGATCCAGGCGGTCGCCGAAGCCCCCCGTGAATTTTCCTTGAAGTGGCCACTCCAACGGCCGGCCGATTCGCCCCGGCGTCGGCACCAGAAACTCATACCGCAGCGTGGGCGGCGTGTAGGAGGCCCGCAGCAGCAGGCGGTACTGCTCGACCGAGGCCCGCAGGGCCGGCGACAGCGGTCCGCCATCATCCGGGTACTGCTCGGCGCGCGCCGGCCGCCTGATTCCGTAAGCCACCGAGACCTCGCTGGCCAGGTTCTGCAGCGAGGCGAGTTGCACCTCCGTCTGGCTCATGGTGGCCTGCAGCCTGCTGTACTTGCCCTTCAGCAACTCCGCTTCCCGGCGCAGGTGGTTGTAATTGGTCACCTTCAGCAGCATCCGGGCGTAGGAGCCGACCGCGGCCATGACCGTCAGAAAGCCGATCAGGGCAAAAACCGCGGAAATATACACAAAATACTGAGGGATGTGGATACGGCGGATTCGGCCTCGGACGCTGTGCGCTACAACGAAAATGTAGTAGCTATTTCGCATCTCGGCGCTTTCGGGGGCAAGCGCGCAGCCACCGGGTCGCGCACAGAAACCCTGCTGAACGCCCTTGCCGTGACGACGGGCCTTTGGAAGCCGTGCCCGCTTCTGCCGCCCGTTACGGGCAGCCGCCACGTCCCTGTTCGGCCCTTGGACCCAACGAGCCGGCGGCTCTACACTGGCCGCCAGACAAAAAGTGAGAGTAATCTAGCAAACGCCGACGAGCCCTGTCAATACCAAAGACGCGCCTGGCGGCGGGAGAGACAGGCATGCAGACACAAGTAGATGGAGCCGGCTCCTGGGTCTCGATCGGTCTGCTGCGGTATCCATTCCCGGTTTGTGCCTGTCAGTCAAAACATCCGCTGGGATTCTTGTTTTCCCGGCGGAGAGCGCTAAAGGGACCGTTCGGGCCATGCCAGCGGCGGACGTGGCGGCGACCCCGCCTGGCGGGGCCGCCATGTCAATAATCCCCCAACGCCGGTGGCGGCCTGAGGCCCGCCGCTACAGATTCCCAAACCTCCCGAATCGACGGCCAGGTCCCTGACCGCCTGGAAAGGTGAGGGTCGAGAACCAGACCCACCCCTACAACACCGCTGTCAGAAGACCCTGGTGGCCGCCCGGCCCCCCGAAAGCAACAAAATGCAATGATCAGAGACTTAATAGAGCACGGCGGACTCGCCCTTGTCCTTGATGAGCTGCTCGAAGTGGGCGACGATCTTGTCGCGCCGCTGCATCACCGCTTTCACTTCCGCGCTGGTCAGATAGCCCTTGGTGCTGGCGGCCAGCCCCTTGGCGTCGAGTTGGCGAAGTTTCTCGAGCAGGTTGCGGTCGCAGCGCTCCAGGTTTCTCGGCGCCTGCAATTCTCCCCGCAGGCGAAAGGCGCGGGTAAAATCGATCATGTAGATTTTCCAGTCCTCGCCGATCAGCACGTTGGTCAGGTTCGGGTCGCTGTCATAGACGAGTTCGGCAAAAACGCGCTTGCGGTGCATCTGCTGGCCCCAGGCTTCTTTGTCCGGAGGCTCCAGCTTCTTGCGTTTCCGTTCCCCCTCGTCCATTTTTACCGGCAGCCACCAAGCCATGGAGCCGCTCATGCCGCTCCACTTCCGGAACACCGTGACCGGCATCATGTGGTCCAGGCCGAGCAGCTTGCTGAGCTGGTAAGCCGCGATGTTGTACTTGTAGGAATCGCGGAAGTTCAGCTCCACCGACCCGTCGGTGAACTCGCGCGTCGGGCGCGTCTCATCGACGGGCTGGAAGTGGGCGTCGTGGGTGACGTTGCCGAGGCGCATCGTCAAGCGGTACGGAGAAGTCACCCCTTTAGTGGTGTGCCGGCTGTTGATGACTTCGGCCTTGAGCAGGAAGTTAGCCATTTCCTCCGGCGTCATCGCCGGTTCCTGGGCGGGCAGGGCTCCGGCCAGGATCAGAAGCGCAAGCACGATCCCTAAACGGCAGCGTGTAACCATAAAGCCTCCATGGCGCGAAAGGGAGCGACCGCCGACGGTGCTCGTTCCTCCCTATCTACACCCGTTGCCGGGCTCTTGCAACAGGTTTGTAGGGGCTCCCGCAAGGGGCCCCTTACAACCGTTCCCGCCGGACCGATCTTGATTTACTATTCAGGGGGAACATTGAAGCGGAATGGTGGCCATGATGGCTTCCGTGCAAAAGATGCTGGGCGTGCGCCGGAATGAGTTCTTGCCCGCTTCCCTGCTGTTCCTGTACCTGTTCCTGGTTATCGGCGCGTACATCATCGGCCAATCGGTCGGCGACGCGCTGTTTCTGAGCGTGTATCCCAAACACCTGCCACACGCCATTGTGGCCACGGCGGTGGTGGTGGGCGTCGTCGTTTCCGCCTACATCCGGCTGTCGCACCGGCTCCGGCTGGAGCCACTGATCGCCGGGACCCTGCTGTTCTTTGCCGGCGCGTGCGCGCTGTTCTGGTGGCTCTCGCGGGGGCACCCCCGGCTGGCCTACCCGCTCATTTACGTCCTTGTATATACGGTGGGCGCCATGGGGCCGACGATCGGCTGGACCCTGGCCAATTACCTGCTCACCACGCGCGAGGCGCGGCGGGTGTTCGGCTTCATCGGGGCGGGCGCCATCCTGGGCGGCACCTTCTGCGGGTTCCTGACGCACGCCGCGACGCCGCGCTACGTGCGGCCCGAAACGCTGTTGCTGCTGATGGCCGCCTTCCTGGCGGCCTGCGCGGTCCTGGTGCGGCTGCTGTTCCGCAAGCGGCTGGGGTTGCCCGACGCGCTGGCCGCCCAGGAAACGCCGAAAAACTTCGGGCAAAGCCTGGCGCTCATCTGGGAGTCGCGCTACCTGCTGCTGATCACCGCGCTGGTGGCCGTCGGCTGCGCTTCCACCACCATCATCGGCTACCAGTTCAAGATGACGGCCCGGGCCAGCTTCACCAACAAGGAGCAATTGGCCGCGTTCTTCGGCAGCTTCAACGGTTACATGGGTTTGGCGTCGTTTGTGCTGCAGTTGGCGTTGACCGGGCGCCTGCTGCGCTCCTTCGGCATCCGCGTGACGCTGTTCGTGCTTCCGGTGGTTTTCCTGGGGGGAAGCACCGCCCTGCTGCTGGCGCCCTCCTTGCTGACGGCCTGCATTCTTAAAGGCAGCCACCATCTGCTGCGGTTTTCCCTGGACAAGTCCTCCACCGAACTTCTGTACCTGCCGGTGGCGCCCGAGGTGAAAAGCCAGGTGAAATCGTTTATCGACATGTTCATCTGGCGGCTGGCCGATGGGCTGGCGGGCTTGGTGCTGCTGGGGTTTGCGACCGGCTGGAAATTCAGCGTCAGCCGCATCAGCCTGGTCACTTTCGTCTTCCTGTTCACCTGGATCGCCATCGCGGCCTGGGTGCGCCGGGAATATCTCAACGTCTTGCGGCGCGCCATCGAGCGGCGCGCGCTGGATCCGGAGCGGACGGCGGCCGCCACCCTGGATTCCACCACCACCGAGATTCTGGCGCTGGCCCTGAACCGCGGCGATGAGCAGCAAATGCTGTACGGTCTGAGCCTGTTTGAGCTGAGCCGCGAGCCGGCCTGGCACCCCCGCCTGCGCCACCTGCTGGGGCACGAATCGCCGGCCGTCCGCCAGCGCGTGCTCCGGCTGCTCACCGAGAGCGGGGACCGGGGCATCGTGCCGCGCGTGCAGGCCATGGTGCGCGATGAGTCGCCCGAGGTGCGTACCGAAGCGCTCCATTATCTGGTGGCGCACACCGGCTGCGACCCCATCAGCCTGCTCACCACCGGCGCCGACTTCCCCGACTGGTCGCTGCAAGGCTCCGTGGTGGCTTACCTGAGCCGCATGGGCCGTCCGGAGAATCTCGCGGTGACCCAGTTACTCGTCCGCAGCATGCTCAGCCGAAGCGACACGGACGCCGCCCGGTCGCGCGCCGAGGCGGCCCGCGTGCTCGGTCAGGTTCCGCCTCCCTCCGGACTGCACGCGGAGCTGATTCCGTTGCTGCGCGACCGCGATCCCCTGGTGGCGGAGCAGGCCCTGTTGAGCGCCGGCCGGACCCGCGGCCGCGAACTGCTGACGCTGGTGGTCTCCCGGCTGGGCGAACCGCGGCTGGCTGCCGCCGCCCGCGCGGCCCTGGCCCAGTATGGGGACCGCGCCATCGGGACTCTGCAGGATCACCTCAACGACGAGCAGGTGCCGCTGCCCATCCGCAAGCAAATCCCGCATGCGCTGGCGCAGACAGCAACTCCGGAAGCGGCGGCGGTGCTGGCGCGCAGCCTCATCCAGAGCGACCCCGGCCTGCGCTACGACATCCTGAAGGCGCTCAACAAGCTGCGGCGGCGCGATCCGGCCCTGGTGGCGGCCAGTCCGGAACTGGAGAACGTCCTGCAGGCGGAAATCATCGGCTACTACCGCTCCTTCCAGATTCTGGCGGCGTTCGACCCCCACGCCGGCGCCGCCAGCGGCGGGCACCCTGCCGAGCCGCTGCTCACCCGTGCGCTTCGCGAGCGCATGGACCACGAGTTCGAGCGGATTTTCCGGCTGCTGGCCCTCTTTTATCCGCCCCGCGACATCTACAACGCTTACGTGGGCCTGACTTCCGGCCGCCGCCACCTGCGGGCCAATGCCCTGGAAGTGCTCGAGCACCTGCTCCAGCCCGAGATGTACCGCCGCCTGGCCTACGTGCTCGACAACGATATCGGCTTGGGGCAGAAGTTGGAGTTCGCCCGGCAATTGTGCCGCATTCCCGAGGGCTCCGGCAGCCAGGCAGTCCGCACCCTGATTCATTCCGGGGACCGCTGGCTGGCGGCCTGCGCGGTCTACACCGTCGGCGAACTGGGCCTTCACGAATTGCGGGAGCAGACCCGGAACCTCCAGGTGGGCAACGACCCGCTGCTCGAGCAAACGCGCCGGCGCGCGCTCGGTTGCCTTGGAGTAAGTGTTGCCGAGGGAGATGGAATGCTGACTGTTCTGGAAAAAGTAGCCGTTCTGCAGAAAGCGCCGGTCTTTGCCGATGTCCCCACCGAGAGCCTGGCTCGGGTGGCCGCCGTCTGCGTGGAGGCCAGCTATGCAGCCGGCGAAGCGCTCTACCGGGAAAACGAGGCGGCCGACCGCATGTTCGTCATTCTGGAGGGGGCGGCCGCCGTCGCCCGACACGGGGGGCGGCCCCTCCAGCTCGGCCCCGGCAACGTGCTTGGGGCACTGGCCATGCTGGCCGGCACATCCCAGCCCGATAGCGCCCTGGCCACACAGCCCTCCCGCGCCCTGCTCATCGACCGGCAGGATTTCTACGACCTGATGGCCGACGATTTCAATCTCACGCAGGGTCTGCTGCGCATGCTGGCCCGCAAGGCCGCCGGCATGTAGGTTGCAGCGTGCAGGTTGCAGGTTGCAGGTGGCAAGCACACCCAGAACCCCCAGCCGGCCACCTGCTGCCTGTCACCTGATCACTTGGGGCGCCGCAGATCGATGCGCGTTGCGACCAGCCTGGCCTTTTCGTCGTACTTGCCCAGGACGATCACGTCGGCGCCGTCCTTGAACTCCTTCAGGTCAGCCGGCTTGTTGCCGTCCTTGGTGAATTTCGTCGCGGCTTCACAGACCACCGTCTTCTCGATGTTGCCCTTGCGGACCGTCATCGTATTGTTGGCCGTGTTGCTGCGCACGATAATGCCGTGCCAGCGCTGCTCCTTGGCTGCGGCTGCCTTTTTCTCCTTTTTGGCTTTCTGTTCGCCTGCTTTCTGTGCCGTGGCCGACAACGCTGCCAGTGAGAGTACCAGCAGCAGAACCACGATGCGTTTCATGTGCTTGTTCCTCCTTGTGGCGGGCTCCCTCCCCATGGTGGGAACAGCAGCGCCGGGCCCGTCCGTTCATCGGCAAGATGCGGATGGCACGATAGAGCCGCTGCTGCGAATCACCGGCGGAGTGTCCCGTCAGGATGTCACATTTGATGGCCCAATTCTCCCAGTGCCCGGCTGAAGTATAGACCAAATTACAGGAAACGGTAAGACCCGGACATGGGCCGAATAAAGATGCTTTTGTCTGTTGCCACTGCCGGCACCGTCCCCCCGCGACTCGGCACTCAAAACTCGGCACTTCTTACTGGGTGCTTTCTTTGCGGCGGCGAAGGAACGTGGGCACGTCCAGGTCGTCGGGATCGAAGTCCGAGCTGATGGGCGGTAATGCTTCCTCGGGGCGCGGCCGCTCTGGCGCCGGCGGGGCGGTTGGAGCCGGCGGCGCGGGCTGCGCCACGGCCGGCGGCGCCGGGGCGGCTGGTTGGCTCACAACGGGGGCGGCAGGGCCGCCGGTGTTGGCAGCCGCTCGCCACCCGGGCGGCTCGGCGAGCGCCTCGGCCGGCAAAGCCGCGCGCTGGACCGGCGGCTCGATCCCTTCGGCCCGCTTCGCGGCCGCCGCCGCCCGTTTTCCGCCAATCGCTTCCGAGCGGAAACCGGTGGCGATCACCGTGATTTTGATCTGGTCGCCCATGGTTTCGTCCAGCACCGCCCCGAAGATGATGTTGGCGTCTTCGTGGGCCTCCCGGTGAATGATGGTGGAGGCCTCGTGCACCTCATGAAGCAGCAGGTTGCTGGACCCGGTGATGTTGATCAGGATGCCGCGCGCGCCTTGGATGGAGTTGTCCTCCAGCAGCGGGCTGGAGATGGCCTGCTGGGTGGCCTCGATGGCGCGGCTCTCGCCGCTGGCCACGGCCGTACCCATCAGCGCGTACCCCATGCCCTGCATCACTGTCTTCACGTCGGCGAAGTCGCGATTGATGATGCCGGGAATGGTGATGATGTCGCTGATGCCCTGCACCGCCTGGCGCAGGATGTCGTCGGCTTTGCGAAAGGCCTCAAAAAAGCTGATGCCTCGTTCCAGCCCCAGCAGCCGCTCGTTGGGAATGATAATGACGGTATCGACGGTGTCGGCCAGATCCGCCAGCCCTTGCTCGGCCTGCTGCATGCGGCGCCGGCCCTCGAAGGGGAAGGGCTTGGTGACCACCGCCACGGTGAGGGCCCCCAGTTCACTGGCCAGCGAGGCGACGATGGGGGCGGCGCCCGTGCCGGTGCCGCCGCCCAGCCCGGCGGTCACAAACACCATGTCGGCGCCTTCCAGCGCCTCGATGAGCTTGTCGGTATCTTCCAGCGCCGCCCGCCGGCCGATCTCGGGGTCGGCGCCGGCGCCCAGGCCGCGCGTCAGTTTCGAGCCGATTTGCAGCTTCAGGGGGGCCTCCGATTGCCGGAGGGCCTGGACGTCAGTATTGGCCACCAGGAACTCGACGCCCTCCATACCCACCGAGATCATCCGGTTGACCGCGTTGCCGCCTCCGCCGCCCACGCCGATCACCTTGATTTTCGCGCCGGGGCGCGGCTCGTCACCAAAGCTGAATTTGATCGTCTCTTCCATGTCCAGGTCCAAGGGTCCAAGGTCCAAAGGTCCAAGGTCGCCGACTTTGGACTAGTTCTTTCCGGCAAAAAAGGCGCGCAGGCGCGTCATCATCCCGGCTGATTCGGCGCGCCGCTGCTCGACCCGCTGAGCGAAATACAGCAGGCCAATCAGCGCGGCATAAGCCGGATGGCGGAGCGAGTCGGGTGCTCCTTCCAGCTTCTCCGGCAAGCCGATCTGGGCCGGCATATCCATGACCTCTTCGGCGATGTCGCAGAGGCCCACCAGCTTGGCGGCCCCCCCGGTGAAGACCACGCCGGCGCCCATCTGGCGGTCCAGGCCGGCGCGCCGCAGTTCATCCAATACGCGGCCCAGCACCTCCTGCGCGCGCGGCTCCAGGATGTCGGCCAGGGCCCGCTGCGGCACCAAACGGCTGGGACGGTCGCCGACGCTGGGCACCTCGATGGAGGTATTCTCGCCGGCCAGTAACTGGGTGGCGACCCCGAAACTGCGCTTGATCTTTTCCGCTTCCGGGATGGGTGTCCGCAGGCCCACGGCGATGTCGTTGGTGAAGTGTTCGCCGCCGATGGGAACGGTGAAGGAATGCTGCAGGGCGCCGTGGCGGAAGCAGACCACGTCGGTCGAGCCTGCCCCCATATCGACCAGCACCACGCCCAGGGCGCGCTGGTCGCTGTTCAGTACGGCCTCGGCGGCGGCCAGCGGCTCCAGCACGGTTTCGGCCACGATCAGGCCGGCGCGATTGGCCGCCGCCACCAGGTTGTTCATGGCCGCGGCCGCGGCGGTGACGATGTGAACGTTGGCCTCCAGCCGCCCGCACACCATCCCCACCGGGTCCAGGATGCCGTCCTGCGAATCGACCAGGTATTCCTGGGGGATGACGTGCACCAGGGCGCACTCTGCCGGCAGGTGCACGGTACGCGCCACTTCCAGCGCCTTGCGCACGTCTTCGCGTTGAATTTCGCGATGGCGCGAGGAGATAGTGATGCCGCCGCGGCTGTTGAGCCCCCGGACCTGCGAGGCGCCCAGGCCCACCACCACCCGCTCGATGGGCACGCCTACAACCTGTTCGGCTTCATCGACGGCCTTGCGGATGGCCCCGGCGGCCGCCTCCAGGTTCACGATCAGGCCCTTGCGCCAGCCCTTGGCCTCCGCCCGGCCCAGCGCCAAGTACTTCAGCGTCCCGCCTTCGGTTTCCTCGGCCGCCAGCGCGCAGGTCTTCAGGCTGCCCGCGTCCAGCGCCACCACAAGCTTGTCTTTCCGGTTCAATGGTCCCTTACCGTTTTTGCATGCTGTTTCCCAAGCTGCTTCCGAACTGTAGCAGACGAGGGCGGCTGAATCAACTCGCCAGGCGCAATCCGCGGCTGCCCCCTGCCTGGTTTTCACCGCGTCGCCCGGGCGTTCGCCGTGGACCGGAACTTCGCCGGGAATTGTTGTTGAATGGCATCTTCACGGAGATTATGCTAGGCGCGCGCGTGGGGCGATCAAGCGCCTTTTGCGAAGAGCAAAGCGCGGTTGCGGGCCCCGGTAGCGGTGCGAAAGGAGTCTGACCCGATGTTCGTGGTGAATAGCTTGCCGATTGCGATCGCGTTCTGCATCGTGACCATGCTGGGCTGGGGTTCGTGGGCCAACACGCAGAAGCTGGCGGGCAAGGAGAAGTGGCCCTTCGAGCTCTTCTACTGGGACTACGCGATTGGAGTTTTCCTGTGCAGCCTTCTGTTTGCCGGCACGCTCGGGAGTTTTGGCTCCGCGGGAACGGCGGCGCTGGAAAATTTCCGGCAGGCGCATCACAGCTTCATACTTCCGGCCTTGATCAGTGGCGCGATTTTCAACCTTTCCAACATCCTGCTGGTGGTGGGCATTGACGCGGCCGGGCTGGCCGTTGCCTTTCCCGTGGGGGTCGGGCTGGCGCTGGTCATCGGCACCGTCGCGAGCTTCGTCGAGACGCCGAAGGGCGACGCGCGCCTGCTGTTCGCCGGCGTGGCCCTTGTCGTGTTTGCCATGATCATGTCGGCGACCGCGCATCATCGGCTGCCGCAAGCTGCCGGAAGGCGCCCCTTGCGCGGGCTGGTTTTCTCGGGCGTCGCCGGCTGCATCATGGGCCTCTTCTATCCCCAGTTGATGCGTTCCATCTCTCCCGATTTCAACACGGCGGCCATCGCCGCTGGGAAACTGACGCCGTACGTGGCGTTGGTGTTCTTCGGCGCCGGGGTGCTGTTGAGCAACTTCATCGTGAATACCGTCTTCATGAAAGCCGGCCATCTCAATGTCTCCGACTACTTCCGCGGCAGCTTGAAGCTGCATGGAATCGGGATTCTGGGCGGTTGTATCTGGATGATCGCGCTCGGCTTCAACGTCATCGCCTCGAGTGTGGCCGGACCGGCGATTTCCTATGCGCTGGGGCAGGGCGCGACCCTGGTGGCCGCGCTGTGGGGCTTGCTCATCTGGCGGGAGTTTGTAACGGCGCCGAAGGGGACAACCGTGTACATCGTGCTGATGCTGGCAGGTTACGCCGGCGGTTTGGTCCTGATCGGCGCCGCCACCCAGTAGGCTGGGAGTCAGCAGGCAGAAGGCAGGAGGCAGGAGGCAGGAGCCTGTCTTTCCGTTTACCGCCTACCGCCTACTGCCTACTATTCTTCCGGGCCGCCCATTCCGCCTCGAGCCGCCGTCAGGCCGATCCTCCCGCGAAGATTTCGATGCCCGCCTTCTGCGCGGCTGTTTGCAGTCTCGCGTCAAGTGTCGCGAGCGGAGCGCCGTGGCGGATGGAAAGTTCAAGATACGCAGCATCGTAGGCTGACAGGCCGTATTCCCGCGCCACAGGTAGAACGTTGCTGAGATGCTCACCGACCGACTGCACGTCCTGAACGAGAGGAAGGCTTTCCAGCAAGATCGAAAAACGGCGGATTTCCGTCTGGCCTAAGCGTTTGCTACGCTCACCTGCCAGAACCGCATTGGTGATTTCCAACCCCCACACCGCCGGGACCAGTATCGTTCGTCCTTCCAGCGCTGCCAGAACGCCATCTGCATACTTGCTGGCTTCATCGGGGAAGCACCAGGCGAGCGCTAAGGACGCGTCAACCACAACCCCCTTCAAAACCGCCGCCCTTCGTTGATCATTTCACGCACGCTCATCTTTCCCGGCTTGACGCGCTTGCGCAGCGCCCGCATGCCCTCAACGATCTCCTTGTGGGTCAGTTTCTGTTCCGCCCGGTCGGTAGGCACCAGCATGGCGGCCGGAACGCCGTGCCTGGTGATGGTGATCCTCTCGCCTCTCGCCACCCGGTCAAGCAGGGATGAGAGATGGGTTTTCGCTTCGAATGCGCCTATGGTTTCCATGACTCGCAAACTAGTTTAGACTAGTTTCAATTCCTGGGCAAGGGCCGCACATGTGCTTCGGCCTGCTATGTCGCGCTCCCGTCAACTGGCCGTCTAACGCGCTCCTCGGAAACTGACCCAGTACTCCGCGGCGAAACGCGGCGGCCAGCCGCCCCACTCCAAATCACCGGACCATGGCGCCGGCCGCCTGCTTGCGGAGGGCCCATTCCGCCTCGAACCGCTCCAGCGGCACGAACGACTTCTGCGTCCCCACCGACAGAGTCGATAGCGCGGCGTACAGGTTGGCGCGTGCAATGGCCTCGGACTCCTCGCAGCCGCCGGACAGGAAGCAGGCCAGGCTGCCGATAAATGCGTCGCCGGCGCCCGTGGTGTCCACCGGATCGACGGCAAACGGGGGAACGTGCCGGATGCCTTCCGGCCCCGCGCATAGCGCGCCGTTGGCGCCCAGCGTGATGATGACCCGCCTCAGGCCTTGCTCCACCAACCGCCGAGCGCACGCGCGCGCTTCTTCCAGGTTCCTCACCGGCATTCCTCCGAGCGCCTCCGCTTCCGTCTCGTTCGGGATGACGTAATCGGCGTTGGCGACTTCCGGCAGATCGAGCGCTTGACCGGGGGCTGGATTGAGGATTGTGCGGACACCGTGGGCGCGCGCAAACCGCAGCGTGTAGTAGACGGTCTCGAGCGGGACCTCCAGTTGGAGCACGATAAACTCCGCGCGGCGCAGCAGCGCGGAAGCGGCATCCACATCGGAGGGCAGCAGCCGGTCGTTCGCCCCCTTTACCACCCAGATGCGGTTTTGGCCGGAACTGTCCACGAATATCGGCGCCACTCCGCTGGACACGCCCGGGGTGATCAGCACCCGGCCGGCGTCGATGCCGAACGAGGTGAAATTGCGGATGGTGGCCGGTCCGAACAGGTCGTCGCCGACCCGCGCCACCATCGACACTTCAGCTCCGCACAACCGCGCGGCCACCGCCTGGTTGGCGCCCTTACCGCCGAAACCGAGGTGGAATTCCCGCCCGAAAATGGTCTCACCGGGACGGGGGATATCGTCGGTAAACGTGGTCAGGTCCACGTTCGCGCTTCCCACCACGACAATGTGCGGCCGTTGCTTCATAGGATTACCTCGCCGCCCTACAGCATTCCCGCAAGCGCCCGAACTGTAACAGACGCGGGCGGCTGAAGCAACTCGTCAGCAGAATGGGATGGAATGGAACGCGGATGAACTCGGACCATCCCGCAGGGCGGGCCGGAACCAACAGAGCCGCGAGTGGAAGACGCGGGGGCCGGCGGGACGCCAGCGCTCCATAGGCGGCCGTTTATGGAAGCGAGGGAAAGACAAAGAGCCGAGGACGAACCACAAAGACACAAAGGGCACGAAGTGACACAAAGAAGCCTGCTTGGTGGGCCTTTGTGTTCTTTGTGCCTTTGTGGTTCGGTTACACGCGGGGTTCGACGCCGCGGATGTACTCGATGGCCTCGCGCGCGATGCGCTCGGCGCCCAGCTTGAAGTCGAAGACCTCGAGCGAGACCCAGCCCGTGTATTTCTTTTCCTTCAGGACTTTCAGCACCGGCACGAAATCGTACTTGCCGGTGCCGGGATGGCGGCCGTCCATCTCGTTGATGTGGACGTGCCGGATCATGGGGTAGTAGCGGCGCACCAGGGCCTCGGAGGGCTCCTTTTCGTCGCCCACGTTGTGGTAGTCGAACATGGTCTGGATGGCGGGATGGCGGACCTGCTTGACGACGGCCACCGACTCGGCCAGCGTGTTGACCACATCGGTCTGCCCGTGGTCGAGCGCTTCCAGGCAGATGGTGATCTTCCGCGCGGCGGCCTGCGGGGCAGCACCGGCCAGGCCGTCGGTCAGGTACTTGATGGCCTGCTCGCGATTGACTCCGGGGCCGGTCGCGCGCTGCTTCGGAGAGCCGAACACCATGATGGCCGGCTGGCCCAGCTCCCCGCAGAATTCGATCAGCTTGCCCAGGTACTGCCAACTGCGCTCGCGCACGTCCTTGTCGGCGGTGGTGACGTGCAGCCACTTGGGGGTCACCAGCAGCCAGTGCAGGCCCACGAAGCGCAGTCCTTCGGACCGGATGATGTCGCGCAGTTCCTTGCGCCGCGCCGGCTTGATGTCGTCGATGTTGTCGGCCAGGGTGAAGGGCGAGATTTCAATGCCGGCATAGCCCAGCTTGCGGGCCGTCCGGCAGGTTTCCGCAAAATCCCATTTCTCGAAGATCTCGTTGCAGATCGAGTAGGTGAACAGCGGTTTCCGGGCAGGCTCCGCCAGCGTTTTTAACCGCGACGCCCCGGCGATGGCCGTGCCCCCGCCTTTAAGAAAAAGCCTTCTGTGAATCATAGCGCCTCTTCACCACCAAGACACCAAGGCACCAAGTCTTGGTGTCTTAGTGCCTTGGTGGTTCAAATCAAAAGCCGAACAGCTTGTGGACGAATTGGACGTTCGCCGCCGTGTCTTTTTCCAGGTCGCCCGAAGGCGCGCCGGTCTCCAGCACCAGCCAGCCGCGGTAGTCGATATCGCGGATGGCGGCAGCCACGGCGTTGAAATCGATCGGCCCCTGGCCGAGCAGCCCCTTGTCCTTCAGGTGAATCTGGCAGATGCGCTTGCTCAGCTTGCGGATTTCGGCGGCCGGGTCGCGCCCCTTGTTGAAGCTGTTGCCGACATCGTAGTACACGGCCACGCCCGGCGCGGAAATCTTCTCCAGCAAGGCCATGTTTTCCTCGGCGCTCAGCGTGTTCTCCAGCCCCAATGTGACTTCGGCGGCCTGGGCGCGCGGGCCGAGTTCTTTCAACACGTCCACGACGCGCTCCATCTCCTCTTTGTTTTCCATGTTCAGCTCGCCCTTGCCGAAAAATGGGACCAGGATGTTCTGGCAGCCGAAATCGCGGCACGCCGCGATTGTGTCGAGCAGCCAGATGGCCGCTTTCGGCTCGCTCTTCAAGGCCACGTTGTTCAGGATGTTGATGCAGATGGAGCTGACCACCAGGCCCTGCGCTTTGGCCGCCTGCTTGTACTGCAAGCGGACCTCGGGCCGGCGCACCTGCAGGTTGTCCTTCAGCCCGCCCATCAGCAGTTCCACGCCGTCCAGGCCGACGCGCTTGGCCAGTTCGAATACGGAGGGGTCGGACTTGCGCAGCGATCCCTGGTACATGCTCATTTTCCAGGGTCCGCCCGCCGGCCGGGCCGCCAGCCTGGCCGCCATGCCCGCCACCGCCGCGCTTCCCAGAAACTGTCTGCGGTTCATCATAGTGGTGCAAGATTTACCACAAGTTGGGTTCACCACAAAGCCACAAAGAAAAACAAAGAACACAAAGGGCCTTACCCTTCGTGTTCTTTGATCCCTTTGTGTCTTTGTGGTGAAGTAAAATTCGTGTTTCCGCAATGAAGCACATAATTGTCGGGACGGCCGGGCACATCGATCACGGCAAGAGCGCGCTGGTGAAGGCTCTGACCGGCACCGATCCCGACCGCCTGGAAGAAGAGAAGCGGCGCGGCATCACCATCGACATCGGCTTCGCGCACCTGGACCTGCCCGCGGAGGAGAACGCGCCGGCCGCGCGCCTCGGGTTCGTGGACGTGCCCGGCCACGAGCGCTTCGTGAAAAACATGCTGGCCGGCATCGGCGGCATCGACTTGGTGCTGTTCGTGGTGGCCGCCGACGAGTCGATCAAGCCGCAGACCCAGGAGCACTTCGACATCTGCCGCCTGCTGGAGGTGCGCCGCGGCATAGTCGCGCTGACCAAGTGCGACCTGGTCGATGGCGATATCGTCGAGCTGGTCCGGCTGGAAATCGAGGAGTTCGTGGCCGGCTCGTTCCTGGCCGGAGCGCCGGTGGTCCCGGTGAGCGCGCGGACCGGGGAAGGGCTGGATCGGCTGGTGGCGGAACTGCGCCGGCTGGCCGACGAAACCCCGGCCAAGGATTCCTCGCGTTATTTTCGCCTGCCCATCGATCGCGCCTTCGTCATGAAAGGCTTTGGCGCGGTCGTCACCGGCACGCTGATCTCGGGCCAGGTGCAGAAGGACGAGGAAGTGGAGTTGTTTCCGGAGCGCCGGCGGTTGCGGGTGCGCGGCATCCAGGTGCACAACGAGCCCGCCGAGCGCGCCCTGGCCGGCCAGCGTACCGCGTTGAACCTGCCGGGCGTGGAAGCCGGCGAGCTGGAGCGCGGCATGGTGTTGGCCGCCCCGGGCGTCTTCGAGCCCACCGAGCGCATCGACACGGTGCTGCACCTGCTGGGGTCGGCGCGACCGCTGAAGAACCGCGCGCAGGCCCATTTCCACTGCGGGACCGCCTCCATCGTGGCCGAGGTGCGGCTGCCTCCGGGCGCCGACAAGCTCGATCCGGGCGCCACCGCCTACGCGCAGTTGCTGCTGCGCGACCCCACGCTCCTGTTGCCGGGCGACCGGTTCATCCTGCGGCAGTTTTCCCCGGTCATTACCATCGGGGGCGGGCGGGTGCTCGATAACCAGGCGCCGCGGCGGCGCGCCGCCGACGACCCTACGCCCTTCCTTAAGGCGCTGGAAACCGGGTCGAGCGAGGAAATCCTGCTGGCGCTGCTGGAGCGCGGCGATCCGGCAGCCGACGCCGCCCGCCTGATCGCCCGCACGGGGTGGCTGGAAAGCGAGTTGCGCCAGGCGGCCCGGGGAATGCGGAATGCGGAATGCGGAGTGCGGAATGCGATCGAAGTGCTCTCCGAATCGCCATTCGTGGTGGCGCACGGCGAGCGGTTTCGCGCCCTGTTGGCCGGCGCCGCGGACCTGGTGCGCCAGTTCCACGCCGCCAACCCGCTGCTGCCCGGAATCCCGAAGGAAGAGCTGCGGGAGCGCGCCTTCCGGGGCCTTTCGCCGCTGGTGTTCGAGGCCGCGCTGGCCCGCCTCACCCGCGAGCGCCGCCTCGAGATACAGGGCGACGTGGTCAAGCAGGCCGGCCGCCAGATCGTCCTGAAGGAGGATGAGGAGCGCGCCAGGCAGCAGATCGCCGCGGCCTTCGAGGGCGCCGGCCTGGCCGTCCCGTCGGTGAAGGAAGTGTTGGCGAGACTGCCGGTCGAGCCCCAGCGCGCCCGGAAAATCCTGCTGATTCTGATTAAGGAAAAAACACTGATCAAAGTCACCGAGGAACTGATGTTTCACCACAGCGCCATCGAGCAGTTGCGGCGGACGCTGGCCGGCTACAAGGCGGGCAGCGACCGCATCAGCGTGCCGGCCTTCAAGGAACTGACGGGCATCACCCGCAAGTACGCGATTCCGCTGCTGGAATACCTGGACCGCGAGCGGGTCACCCGTCGCGTTGGGGACGAACGGCAGATCTTATAATTGCGGATTGCGGAATGCGGATCGAAAGCCGATCCGGGTTCGCAATCCGAAATCCGCAATCGGGAATCCGCAATATGGAAATACGTGCTGATCTGGAACTACTCGAATTTCCTGAACTGCTGAGGGTGCTGGAGCGGTATGCGCAGACGCCGGAAGGGCGCAAGCGAATGCGGGAACTGCGGCCGCACTCGGACCGAATGAGATTGGAGGCGCAGCTCGAGCGGGCCCGCGAGGCGGCCGAATACCTGCGCGCGCTGGGCACGCCGGGCAAGTCGGCGGGCCTGTTGCGGCTGGACTTCAGCGGCATCGCCGACCTGGAGCCGGTGCTGCCCAAGCTGCGGGTCGAGGGGGCCGAGCTGGAGCCGGTGGAAATCTCGGCGGTGCTGGCCCTGATCGACCGCGCCGCCGACTTCAAGCACATCCTCGGCAGCCTGCGCGAACGCTTCCCGGCGCTGGCCGAGGCGGCCCAGGCGGTGGGCGAGTTCCGGCCGCTGCTGCGCGAGCTGACCGGCAAGATCCTTCCCGACGGCTCGCTGGACGACCACGCTTCACTCGAGCTGTGGCGGCTGCGCCGCGCGATCGAGAAGCACCGCAAGGCCATCCAGGATTCGCTGGAGTCCTTCTTGAAGCAGCACGCCGCCGAAGGCACGCTGCAGGAAGAGTTGATCACCATCCGCAACGAGCGGTTCGTGGTGCCGGTGAAGGCCGGGGCGCGGCGCCGCATCGACGGTGTGGTGCACGGGGTCAGCGGCAGCGGCCAAACCCTGTTCATCGAGCCCATGCAAACCATCGAGCTGAACAACGAGCTGGTGGCGCTGCTCGAGCAGGAAGCCCAGGAGGTCCACCGCATTCTCCGGGAGATGACCACCCTGCTGAGCGGGCATGCCGGCGGCATCGGCGCGGCCTTCGAGACCATCACCGATCTGGACCTGGCGTTCGCCAAGGGGCGGTTCGCGATGGAGTTCGACGCTATCGCGCCGCGCTTCAACGACGAGCGGCGGCTGCGCCTGCGCGAGGCCCGCCACCCGCTGCTCGAGGACGTGCTGCGCCGCCGCAACGCCTCCGTGGTGCCGCTCTCGGCCGATTTCGACGGCCAGCACCGCGTCATGGTGATCAGCGGGCCGAACACCGGCGGAAAGACGGTGGCGCTGAAGACCGTGGGTCTGCTGGTGCTGGCGGCGCAGGCGGCCATCCCGGTGCCGGCCGCCGAGGCCGACCTGCCCCTGTTCGAGCAGGTGCTGGCCGATATCGGCGACTACCAGTCGATCGAACAGAACCTCAGCACCTTCTCCGCGCATTTGACCAACATCGAGCGCATGGCCGAGCAGGTGGGGCACAGCCTTCAGGTGGTGCAAACCGAGGGCGGTCGCGAACGTGCGGCGTCTTCAGAGGCTCCCGGCGAGCGCACCCTGGTGCTATTGGACGAACTGGGCGCGGCCACCGACCCGCAGGAAGGCGGCGCGCTGGCCGTCGGCGTGGTGGATTACTTCCTGAAAACCGGCGCCACCGTGCTGGCCTCCACCCACCACCTGGCGCTGAAAGCCTACGCCACCAATACCCCGGGCGTGCTGAATGCCTCGGTGGGCTTCGACGAGAAAACGCTGCAGCCCACCTACAAGCTCATCGTGGGCGTGCCCGGAAAATCCAGCGGGCTGGCCATCGCCCAGCGGCTGGGCCTGAAGCGCGAGATCCTGGAGCGGGCCCGCCAGGCGCTCAGCGCCCAGGATGAAGAAGTGTCGCGGTTGCTGGCGCAGCTTCACCAGACAACCGAGGAAGCCGAGCGCCTGCGCGGGGAGGCCGCCCGGCGGGAGGGCGAGCTGCGCGAGCGCACCGCCCAGCTCGCCGCCGAGTGGGAGAAGCGCGAGAAGAGCCGGCTGGCCGAGATGGAGAAGCGCATCCAGTCGCTGCTGGTCGATCTGGAGCGGCGGGGGCGCGCCGAAATCCAGCAGATCCAGGACAAGCGCCTGCTGAAAGAAGCCGAGCGGCGGGTGGCGCGCGCCAAGCGCGAGTTGCGCGAGCAGTACGACACCGCGGTGCTCGAGCAGTTGGGCGGCGGCGCCGAGGAGGAAGCGGCGCCCGCGGAAGCGGCGCCCGATGTCCACTCCTTGCGGGAAGGGGACATGGTCCGCGTCAAGGCGTTGGGCCGCGAGGGAATCGTCCGCCGCCGGCTGGATTTCAGCACCCTCGAGGTGGAAGTGGGGGCGATGAAGATGAAGGTCTCGCTGGAGCAGGTGGAGCCGCTGCCGCCCGCCGCCAGGGCGGCCGTCTCGCTGCCTGCCAACGTCACCGTGCACACCGAAACGCGCCTGGACGCTTCGTTTTCCGAGATCAACGTGATCGGCTGCAGGGCCGAGGAAGCGCGCGCGCGGGTGGACAAGTTCCTGGATTCGGCGGTGCTGGCCGTCGTGCCACGGGTGCGCGTGGTGCACGGCCACGGCATGGGCGTGCTGCGCAAGACGCTGCACGAGTTCTTCGGCACTCACCCGCTGGTGGAGAAGTTCTACGCCGCGCCGCAGCAGGAGGGCGGCACCGGGGCCACCATCGTCGAGCTCCGCGTCTAGCGCCGGCAAGACTTCGGGCCACGAACCAACTGAAACAGGAGGTGGCAGCAGCGCCGGACGAGTGAACCTATGAACCAGAACTCGTCGTTCATGAAGTGGATGGACAGCCAGTTGGATGCGGACCCGCAGTTCCGTTCGCAGGTTGAGCAGGCGCTCGCGGAGCTGCGGGTTCAACAGGACCTGACCGCGCTGAGGGAAGAACGCGGCTTGTCGCAGAGACGAGTGGCCAGAATGCTGGGAGTCCGCCAACCGGTCCCGCCTTGCGGGACGGATGAACACCGATGACGCGGCGCGGCGCCTGTGCGCTCGTTGGGGGGTGTATACTTAGGCATGACGATTCACCTGACACCGCAGGCTGAGCAAGTACTGCGTGAGCTTATGGCCCGCCAGCCTGATCGCCGCCCCGAGGAGCTTGTCGAGGCAGCTCTGAACTCAATTGCGCGGCAGCCGGCGCCCAAGCGCGGACTACATGGCCTCAGTGAAGAGGACTTTGAAACCTGGTTCGAGGCCATGGCCGCTTATTCGGACCGCATCCCGCCTATGGCCGGTGAAACGTTTTCGCGGGAGATGATTTATCGCGATCGCGCCCAATGATTCTGGCTGATACCAACATCCTGCTCCGGCTGACGCGAAGCGACGCCGACGAGTATCCGCTGATTAAGGCGGCCCTGAAACGCCTTCGCCGGGAAGGTATTCCCCTCTGCTACACCTCCCAGAATCTCATTGAGTTTTGGCGAGTTCTCACCCGACCGAAAACGGAGAACGGATTCGGATTGCCGGTCGAGGCCGCGGACCACGAGGCTAAGCTCATCGAAACCCGGTTGGATTTCCTGCCTGACACCCCTGCCGTCCACGAGCACTGGAGACGGCTGGTTGTCGAATATCGGGTCTCGGGCCGTCAGGTCCACGATGCGCGCCTCGTGGCCGTCATGATGGCTCACGGCATCCTGCGGTTGCTCACCTTGAACGTAGGCGACTTCGAGCGATACGGGAGTCTCATCGCTCCCGTGCATCCCCGGGAACTGGCACAAGACGTGGAGGCCCGATAGGCGCGGAGTTTTGGCCGCAGGCCAGCGTCATCAGCGGGTGACAGACCGGCAAGTAGGTCATATCCGGTTCTTCGGAGAATCGCGTCCCGCACGATCTCAGCGCGACGGCGATCGTCCGCTTTCTCTAAATCCCAAATAGCGCGGCAGGACCGTAGAGAGCTGCTCCAATGCGGCCTGCCCTTAAGGCGTAGGGCGGCCCCATGGGCTGTCCGTAAGGTCCTGTACAGCAGGCCCGACCTCTTCGTGACCTCGAGATCGACCGCTTTCGAGAAAAGGCGGGAGTAGCGCGTGCATCCGACGAATACCCGCTCTGACGGACCGAGGATTTCGTTGCGGAAATGGGCATTTAGACGCGCGCGACGGCTTGCGTTGGCGTCCGAAGGGCTCTGGCCAGATGCCAGAATCTCGCGAACCCGCAGGGCGCCGATCAGGCACCAGCGTTGCTCGCCGGTAAAACCATCTTCCCATGCTCCACCCCTGTTACGCCAGAGCAGCGCCCAAAAAAGCAGAATGTCATCCTCAACAACGCGGAGAAGAGCCTTAGCTCGCGGGTTGGCGCAGTGGTCGCCATAGGTAAGGTTTCGCCAATCGGGGTCGGAGTGGGTATCCCGCACGTCTACCTTCCGTACGAACGGGCAGTCTGCAACTGGGCATGGCCGCGTGCCGCGTTTGCCAACGTGGAGTGGAAAGGGGACGAAAATGAAGGAGCCGTCATTGAAGATCGGACTGCGCGCGACGGCGCTGTGGCTCGTGTTGGCTCCAACGTTGACTAGATAAACCTTGCTCATAGATTCTGCGACTGCCTTACCCGGTCGCGTACCAAACGGCTGAGGATCAGTGCCGCTCGCACCGATGGCTAGCCGTTGACGTGCGGGCCGGGTGGGAAACCGCGTTGCCACGCCTGCAGCCGCAGATAACCGGTCGGCCGGGAGCACAATTGTTCGGTTGTCCGAGTTTTCCTGGCTTGAATCCTTTTCGGCTCATTCGGCTCAAAAAGCGAAGGAGCCTGTTGACGTCGGCGTCGGAAAGTCTTTTGCAGTTTCGTCCGCGGTATACCAGGCGCCGAGGCGGTTCCTGCGCCCTGTCGCCAAAATACCAAAAACACCGCGAAACGAGCACGCGCGATGCCGGATCGAGCTTTGGATGACCACGGAGATAGGAAGTGAGCCGTGGCGTATTTCGCCGAAGCTTTGCTAACGACGGCGTGCTGCACACCTGCATCGCATAGATCAGCTTGTCCTTCGCCGTCTTTGTGTTATTTCCCCCGATACCGACAACCCAACTCCCGGGTTCCGCCCATCGCTCGATTGTGGTTTTCTTGCAACCACAAAGAAGGCACCAGCCATAGGCTGCGTGTGGGGCGAATCCGGTGTCGTGATCGATACGGTACACGTAGTGCCTAAGCATGGCACATCCTCCATTTTTAAGCCGGAATAATATCACACGTCCTCGGTATGCCAGGATCTGTGTAGTATGTGTCTGCAAGTAAAGATAGCTGGTCTGTTTCATCCGCGTGTTGTTCCTGCCGACATCTGCAGGCTCAGCATTTCGCGCAGGCCTGCGTCGCTCTTTGTAGCGAATAGCGCAGCCGATTGAACTGCGCGCGGGTTGTCCGCGATGGCCTGGACTGCTTCGCCGCCCAGCCGGCGGCTCCGCCGCTTTGATCCGCGGAACGGCTTGGCCTTTCCGATGACGGCGTCTGTTTTCTGTCGAGGCTGCGCCTCGACAGAACCACGAAGGCGCAGCCTTCGATAAATGGGATCGGGTCGGAAGGCCGCAGGCCTTGCGCAGATCAAAGCGGCGCAGCCGCCCAGTTCATCAATAAAGCGGGCCAGCCAGCCCGATTCGCGTGGCCGGGGGAGCGGTTGTCGTGCCTGGTAACCGCTCCCTTACGGTCGCAGCTCTGTTGCCGCGCGCGTGCGCAACACGGTAGCCAATTTACCGGCGCCTTATTAGGCTGCAGAGTGTGGCCTGTAGGCTGAAGCATTCAACCGGCAGCAGGTACTCAGCAGGAGCCGGTAAGCAGCACGCAACCCACAACCCACAGCCCATGGCCCACAGCCCACAGCCCACAGCCTACAGCCCACTGCCGGACAAGTCGGGTTGGCCGGTGGACTGCAGCACGCCCTGCCACAGCCGGCCGTCCGGCTCAATGCGCTTGCGGGAGGAAACGGCCGCCGAAATGGGGACCAGCGTGAACTGCTGGTTCCAGTACCCCACCACGGCGTTGGTGCGGCCGGCCAGGGTGGCGTGCACCGCGTTCTGTCCCAACAACAGGCAGAAGGCCGAGTCGTTCGAGCAGGCCGGCAGGCTGCGGATCATGTAGCTGGGATCGATGTACTTGATGCTGATCGGCATGGTGATGCGCTTGAAGTATTCCTGGATGCGGTCGCGCAGGAACACGCCGATGTCGCCGAGCGCGAGATTGCCGGAGGCGTCGTACTGGGGCTCGCCGTGGGCGGCGATCAGCTCCTGGCCGGTGCCCTCGGCCACCACGATGACGGCGTGGCCGCGCGCCAGCAACCGCCGCTTGAGCGCCGGCAGGAAGCCGCGGTCGCCGTGCTCCAGCGCGAACGGCGACTCGGGCACCAGGCAGAAGTTCACGTCGCTGGTGGCCAGCGTGGCGTTGGCGGCCAGAAAGCCCGAGTGGCGCCCCATCAGTTGCACCAGGCCGATCCCGTAGCGGGCGCCTTGGGCCTCGGCGTGCGCGGCCAGGATGGCATCGCGCGAGGCGCCCACCGCGGTTTCAAAGCCGAACGACCGCTCGATGCAGGCGATGTCATTGTCGATGGTTTTCGGCAGGCCCATGACGGAAATCGGCCGCTGGCGGCGCGAGATTTCCTGGCTGATGCGCTGCGCCCCGCGCAGCGTGCCGTCGCCGCCGATGACGAACAGGATATCGACCTCCTGCCGCTCCAGCGCGTCCACCATGTCCTCGATGGGCTGCGGGCCGCGCGAGGAGCCCAGGATGGTGCCCCCGGCGTGGTGAATCGCGGCGACTGCCGCCGGCGCCAGCTCCTGCCACGGCGCCGAGGCGCGCGCCAGCCCGGCATAGCCGTAGGGAATGCCCAGCACCCGCTTCACGCCATAGAGGTAATGCAATCCCAGGGCGATCGAGCGAATGACGTCGTTCAGCCCCGGACACAGGCCGCCGCAGGTGGCGATGGCGCAGGTCACCTGCCGCGGGTTGAAGAACAGGCGCTCCCGCGGCCCGGCAATCTCCAGCGATGGCGGTTCTTCGCCGCCCTCCATGGCGGCGCGCAAAGCCCGCATCTCGGCGTAAAACGAGACGCGGTCGCCGTCGGTTACGTAGCGCGCCGAAGGAAAAGGAGAAGGATGGCGGCATTCTCCCAGCGTCTCAATACCGAAGTCCACGTTGCGGGATTGTAGCAGAAGATGTGCGGATATCCGCGTTTATCCGGGCTGGGCTGTCCGGGCCCGGCGCGCGCCCGGCCCTTAGCCGTGGGCACACACAGGGATACGCCTCTACACGGCCTGGCATGTATAATTGTCCGCCAGTCCACCACTGGTAACGGTGGCGGGCGGACGGCCCGCAACAAGCCGTATGCTGCTGGGTTAGTGGGGGCAGGAGGAGGGTGCCATGCGGGGGGGTGTGGCCCGCATCATGGCCGGCGGCGGTCTGGCCTGCTTGCTGGCCGTGCTGGTTTTGCGGCCGGCCGGCTATGCGCCCCGCTACCTGGCCGCCGCGCTTCCCCAGCCGGCCGACGTCAGTCACACCGTCGTCTTCCTCACCTTCGGGCTGAAAGACACGCAGCCAACCACCTGGGACGGGCAGGTCAGCGTCTCGCCCGGCCTAGTTCGCTCCGTCACGGGCTGGCACTTCGAAGATACCGACCGGGTGCTCTCCGACACCAGTTGGCGCGCTTCCACCCGGCTCCCTGCCAGCGGAACGGGCGCGGTCCAATCGAACGGGGTGTTTATCCGGCTGGAAGCGCCGGCAACTTCGCGGGTTTCGATCACCACGGCGCAGGGGAACTTCTCCTTCAACCTGGGCGATGTCGATTACTCCTCCAGCACTTCCTTCCTGAATGGCGGCGCGACCGTAACCCGCGTGCCGGCCACCGCCGCCCTCGGACCGGACACCTATCACAACGACTACCCGGCGGTGACCGTGGCGCGCGACGGCACGGTCTGGCTGGCCTGGACCGCTTACAGCAACCTGGCCGAGCAGGTAATGCTGCGGTCGTGGCGGCAGGGCCAATGGAGCGACGTGCAGGCGCCTTCCTTCGCGGCCGGCGACTTGTTCGGAGCCGCCCTGGCCCAGGATGCCGCCGGCCGCCTCTGGCTGGTGTGGTCGGCCAACAAGAGCGGCAACTGGGACCTCTACGCCGCTTCTTACAACGGCGTCTGGTCGCAGCCGGAAAAGCTGACGCAGGCCGGCGGGCCGAACATTTTTCACCAGCTCATCGCCGATCCCTCGGGCAACCTGTGGCTTGCCTGGCAGGGGTTTCGAGCCGGCGAATGGAAGATCCTGCTGAAGAAGTTCGCCGGTGCGAGCTGGTTCGATGAGATGGTGGTGTCGGCCAGCGGTGACAACTGGTTCCCGGCGATTGCCGCCGATCAGGCCGGGAAGGTGTACGTCGGTTGGGACAGTTATGCCTCGGGCAATTTCGACGTAGTAGCGCGCAGCTACACGGATTCCGGCCCGGGCCCCCTGATGCAGGTGGCCGCGACTGCCAACTTCGAGGCCAATGTTTCCCTGGCCGTGGACCGCGCCGGGCGCCTGTGGGCGGCCTGGGACGAGTCGGGGGCCTATTGGGGCAAAGACACCGGTTTCTGGGGGCCGACCGGCAACACCCGCCTTTACGTTTCGCGCACCATGCGCCTGGCATGCCTGGAAAACGGCCAGTGGAAGGCCCCGGCCGCCGATTTCTACGCCACCGTTCCGGCCGGCCAGCGCACTTACTGGCACACGGCCCGCGTGCAGGCCGACGCCCAGGGCAACCTCTGGATGCTGTTCCACCGGCGCTTCTCGAAAACCCTGGCCAACGGGAACAACCGCACCGGGTGGAACGTGTACGCCACCTGGTTCGACGGCAGTTCGTGGAAGACGCCGCTCCTGATGCCCGACAGCACGGGGCGTAACGACCTGCCCATGGCCGTGACGGCGGACGCCGACGGAAATGTGCTGGCCGCATGGAACGCCGACCAGCGGCCGTGGGGCACCATGGCGCCGGGGACCAACCAGGTGTTTTTCGCGCGCTTCCGGGCGCCGGCGGCGGCCGCGCCGGCGCAGTTGCAGGCCGTTACGCCCGCCGCCACTGAGCCGCCGGCGCCCTTCCATCAGGATGAGACTGCTGCGGTCGCGCGGGTGCGCTCCTACCGCACCACCATCAGCGGTGTGAGCTACCGCATCCTGCGCGGCGACATGCACCGCCACACCGACATTTCCGGGGATGGCGGAGGCGACGGCTCGCTCACCGACGCCTACCGCTACGCGCTCGATTCCGCCTCCCTGGATTACCTGGCGGTCACCGACCACAACTCCGGCAGCGACCAGGAATACCCGTGGTGGCGCACGCAAAAGTCGGCCGACCTGTTCCTGGCCACGGACCGGTTCGTGCCGCTGTTCGCCTACGAGCGCAGCGTCGGCTATCCGAACGGCCACCGCAACATTATCTTCCCGAAGCGCGGGGTGCGGACGCTGCCCATCGCTTCCGGCGAAGCCAATCAAGCGCACGGCGCCATTCCTCTCTACCAGTACCTGACGGCCAACGGCGGCATCGCCATGTCGCACACCTCCGCCACCGACATGGGAACCGACTGGCGCGACAACGACGTGAAGCTGGAGCCGCTGGTCGAGCTGTACCAGGGTGACCGCACCAATTCGGAACACGAAGGAGCGCCGCGGGCTCCCAGCCCCACCAACACCAGCCAGCAGCCCGGCGGCTTTCGTCCCCAAGGCTACGTCTGGAACGCCTGGGCGCGCGGCGACCGGCTGGGCGTGCAGGCCAGCTCCGATCACGTCTCGACGCACATGTCGTATGCCTGCCTCTACGTGCCCGAGTTCAGCCGCGCGGCCATGTTCGGCGCCATCCAGAACCGCCGCGCCTACGCGGCCACCGACAACATCGTGCTGGACGTGCGCATGACCGACGCCGCGGGCGAGCACTTCATGGGCGAGGAATTCAGCACCACGGCTGCGCCGAAGATGGTCATCAAGGCCATCGGGTCGCGCGCCATCACCAGGCTGGAAATCATCCGCAACAACACCTTCGTGTACTCGGCGGCGCCCGGACAGCAGTCGGTCGATCTGCAGTACTCCGACACCAGCCTGCGGCCGGGCGACCAGTACTACTACGTGCGGGTGCAGCAGGACGACGGGCAACTGGCCTGGTCGTCGCCCATCTGGGTGCGGTATCGCCCGCCGGACGCCTCCCGCTTCCCGATCCTGAACCTGGGCGGAATCGCGAACAGCGCCGGTTTCCGGCCGGGCTCGGTGGCGCCCGGTTCTCTGGTGTCGCTGTTCGGGACGAACCTGGCCAAGACGACCGTTTGGGCCGGCAGTTTCCCGCTGCCCACCGAGCTGGGCGGCACGATCGTGCTCTGCAACGGCATTCGAGCGCCGCTGCTGTATGTTTCGCCCACGCAGATCAACCTCCAGGTCCCGGCGGAATTGACCGGGCGAACGGCCACGGCGACGGTGATGTCCACCGATGGCCTGGCGGGCGCGGCCATGCCCCTCTCGCTGGCGTCGGCGGCCCCGGGTGTGTTCCCCGGCGCGGTGGTGCACGCCGACGGCAAGCCGCTGTCGGCAACGGCGCCGGCGCGGATCGGCGAGACGCTGCTCATTTTCGGAACCGGAATCGGCGCCGTGCGCCCGGTTGTCAATTCCGGAGCGCCGGCCGGCTCCTCGCCGCCTTCCGTCGCCAGCCAGAAGCCCACCGTCACCATCGGCGGCGTGGCCGCCAATGTGGCCTTCGCCGGCCTGGCGCCGGGCTTCGCCGGCCTGTTTCAGATCAACGCCACGGTCGCCAATCGCACGCCCACGGGCGACAACGTTGCGCTGTCGGTCACCGTCGGCGAAATCACCAGCAACGAGATTCTGCTGCCGGTGCGGTAAGCCGTGTCGGTTTGGGCTCTTTGGAAATTGACCGTGGTCGTACCGGCCAGTAGCATGGTGAAGAACGATCCTCCGGGGTCGGATGAACAAGACAGCTATCTCCATCCAGGGCCTTAGCCCAACTTTCGCAGTTGGGGGCATAGGCGACAGCTAAGTGCTTTCTTTTGAGTGGAGGCATAGCCAAGGTCTTCACTACATTTTGAGCGCCTCCAGCGGCGATTCCGATGCCCTCGCGCGGATTCGGGGAGGCGGTTGCGGCGGCAACGTCAGCCGCAGTCGGTGTAGCAGCAGCGCTTGGTCCGGCTGGGGCTGGGTATGGCGGGGCAGGACCAAGCAACGACCATCGGTGGTCAGCAGCCAGACATCGAGCATCTGAATGCCCGCCAGTTTTTCCAGCACGGCTTTCGGTGTCAGCCCCGGTGCGTGAGCTTGAAGACGGTTCTTCAGCGTGACCTGCAGACAATAGGCCAAGAAGGCAACCAGGATGTGAGCTTCGGCCCGGTGTTCGAGTTGATGACGGATGGGCCGAATCTGCAGGTCGCTCTTCATGGCCTTGAAGGCCGCCTCAATCTCGGTCAGTTGCACGTAGCGGGTCCACAGCACCGCCGGGTCTTCGGCCACCAGATTCGAGCGCAACAGATAATGGCCATCGCGCAACTCGGCGGCCCGCAGTTTCGCTCGATTCACGCCGAAGCGGAACGTCTCGCGAGTGACCGCTTCCTGCTCGGTCGGCAGCCGCAACTCAACAAAGCCGAAGGCGCGGCCTGCTTCGCTCTTGGCCGCTCCGATGCGCATCAACAACTCGTCGCGCGCTGGGCAACTGTGCCGCATGGCCCACAGCTTCCATAGCAGCCGTGCCAGCTTCTTCCGCCGAATGGCCATCTCCTTGGCCCGTCGCCCCTCGCTCTTGGCCAACACGTAGAGCTCGCCGTCCTCTACCAATAGCTTCACCTCGACCGAGTCGCGCACCTTCTGCCAGGACAACGCCAGCCACTTCTTCTCCCACTTCCGGATCTTGCCGCGCGGCGTGCCGACCAAGTAAAACAACTGACGAGCCGGATCGCGCATCTCGGTCAACACTTCCTCGGTCGGAATGCCGCAGTCCATCACCCACACCCGCTGGGCGCGTCCGTAGATCGATTCGATCTGGGCCAGAAACCCGCGCAGCGTCGTGCGGTCCGACGTATTGCCTTCCATCACCTCATAGGCCGGCGGGAAACCGTCAGGCGTGACCACCAGGGCAATCACCAACTGCCGGCAGTCGGGCCGTTTGTCGCGGCTGTAGCCGTGCCGGGCTTTGGGAATCTCCTCCGCCTGTCCTTCGAAATAGGTGCTGGTCAGGTCATACAACAGCACGTCGAACCGCGCCGCAAACAGATTCTGCCAGCGCTGTTGCAAATGCACGAACAGATCCCGCTTGTGCGCCAGCAGCCGGTCCAGGCAGCGATAGAGCCGATCTTTTTCGGCCACGGCGAAGTCCATGCCCAACAGCTCACCCATGGCGCTGCGATCAAACCAATGGCGGTGCAGGCGATACTCGCTGCCCGGCTCGATCAACTGGTTCACCACCAGCAACTGCAGCACCTTCGCCCAGCCGACCGCCTCGCGGCCCGGCGGCAGCTTCTGCTCCCAGAAGCGATCAAGCTCCAGTTGGCGCCACAACTCGCATCCCAGCCAACAATCGCCGAATGCCCGCGGGCGCCGCAGTTGCATCTGGCTCAGCTTCACCTGCACGCTGTCGAGGGCCTCGACCGGCACCTCCCGGTCGTCCGGGAACAGGCTCATGGTTGTGAAGCACCGGCCCGCCTCGTCGAACACTTCCAGCGTCTTCCGCCAGACCGCCTGCTGGCTGTCGTTGATCTCGCCCAGGTAGAGAACCTGCCGCTGCGCCACGTTGCCTGATCGCCGACGCCGACTTTCAACGATGCTGAAGTAGCGATGCGTCTTGCCGTCCTTCACGCGCGGCGTGCTGCGCAAATACATGCGCGGGCAGAATCGCAGAATTTCTCGGCCCAGAAAAGAGGGTAGGTCTTCACTACAAGCGCAATTGTAGCAGCAGGGATTGATAGAGAAGCAGTTACGGCGCGATCAGCCTCGAATTTTGCTGGAAATCGACCCGAACTGCGAAAGTTGGGCTAGAAACGCTGCAGCAACTGGCATCGCCTGCCGATAGAATGTAGTTCCGGCGGCCACGCTCTGGGAACGGCTCGGGGCCAACGGCTTGGATTCTTTGGTGCATACTGAATAACAAGCGGCTTACCTGCGGATGGATAGACCCGTCGGCACGAACCGGCCGATCAGGCTGGCGAGCGGAGGGAAGTGCTTCCCGCGCGTTGGCGTCTGGTTCCCTCCAGTCGACAAGGATCACGCGATGAAACGCCCTCATTTGCATGTTGTCACAATCCTGACGGTGCTGGCCGCGTGCCTGCTTTCCGCCCCTGCCGGCCCGCCCGGCGGCAATTCACTGCTGGGCACCGCCCAGGTGACCGGCCCGGTGTTGCTCAACGGGCAACCGATCACCGGGCCCGGGATGGGGTTGGGCGACGGCGACCGCCTCGAGACCGGGAAGCGCGGCAGCGTGCTGATCATGATCTCGGTGCGCGATGGCATCCTGCTGGCCGAAAACAGCGGCATTACGCTGCGGGCCGGTTCCGCCGGGGTTTCGGCGCAACTGCAGCGCGGCCGTGTGCGGGTGACTTCCGTACACGAGCGCCTGCGCGAGGTGCGCCTGTCCGACGAAGCCGTTTCCATTCGGGCCGAGCCCGGGGCCATGAAGTGCTACCAGGTGACGCGCCTGCTTGACGCGACCTACGTTCACGCCCGCGCCGGCGCCGTCTCCATCTTCGACGAGGGATACGCGACGCACACCGAGGTGCCGGAAGGGAAAGTTGGCAAGATCTTGCCCGAAGTCGAAGTATTGAAGCCGCCGCAGCGGCCTGCCGCGGCGCCCGTCGCCAGGCCGGCCGACTCCGGCCAGCAGACGGCCCGAGCCGGGCAGATTACCGCGGCGGTTCCCAAGGAGTACATCGTCCGCGCGCGGCAGCAGCAGACCGAGGGCAAGGCCGGCGATGAGATCCAATGGGAGGACCTGCTGCGGACCGAACCGCGCGGGCGCGTCCGGCTGGTGCTCGACGACGGTTCGATCCTCAACATCGGTTCCGACAGCCAGTTGAAGGTCATCCGCCATGACGCGCAGACGCAGCAGAGCGATCTGGAAATGCGGTACGGCAGGTTGCGGGCCCAGGTGGTGAAGCTCTCCCGGCCCAACTCCCGCTTCGAGATTCGCACCGCCACCGCCGTCTGTGGCGTGCTGGGAACCGATTTCTACGTGGAAGCGAATGCGAAGACCACCCGGGTGGTGGTCTTCAAGGGAGTGGTGAAAGTGACGCCGCTGCTCGTCGGAGCCGTGACCGGGGTCGCCAGCGGCGGTACGCAGGCTGGTTCGGGCGCCAGCGGACAGGCGGGCACCGCCGGCACCGGGCAGGCGGGAACCGCGGGTGCCACCCAGGCCACCACCACGGCCAGCACGACCGTCACTGCCGGGCAGGCGACCACCGCCGCGGTGGGCTCGATCTCCGCCCCGGTGTCGGCGACCGCCGCCCAGATCCAAACCGCGGTGGCGGCCACGCAGGCCAGCACCGCGGCCACTTCCACGGCCGCCGCAGCCACGGTGGCCGCATCGCGGGTGGCGGTGGTTTCGACGGCCGCCGTCCCAGCGGCTGCCACCGCCGCGATCACGGTTCCGTCCATCAGCCCGAGTGCCGTGAGCCCCATCAGACCCTGAGCGCGTTGCGGTTAGCTCAAAGGAGAGTCAAGCTATGAAGAGGATCCTCATCAGCGTCCTGGCGGCCGCCGTCATTGCTCCGCTCGCTCTGGCCCAGAAGCAGGAAGAGGCGGAATCCTACCTGGTTGCGCCGTACACGTTGAACAAGATGACCAGAGTGACGCTGTCCGACTACAGCACGCTGCGGGGGAAGGTGGTGGGCGGCGACGAGGACAAGATCGTCGTGCTCGGGCAGGACGGCAAGCGGACCGATGTGCCGACCTCGAAGATCCAGCTTGTACAGTTCCGTCGCCAGCGCCGCAGCAACAAGATCGAGTTCCTCGCCAGCCTGGCGGGCGGCATGAGCCTCGGGTTTGCCGGCTCCACCATCGGCAAACACGCGGCGATGAGCATCCGCTCCGACAAGGCCCCCGGGCGGATCGGCCCGATCGTGGGCGGCGTGGGCCTCGGCTTCCTGGGCGGCTACATCGGGAAGCGCCTCGCCCGCCACGCGGTGACCGAGGAAGTAACTCTGACGCTTGCCCCCGAAGGAGGAACTTCCAGCCCCGCTGCTCCCAAGCCCGCTGCTTCCAAACCGGCGGCTCCGGCCGCGCCCAGAAAGTGACCTGCCGGGAGGCCCCCGGTGGGGCCGCCCGATCCGCAGGGACCCGGAGCGTGCCTTGTAAACCAGCGTCAGGGGAACCGCTCCACCGTACCGTTTCTCTGGAGGGCGCGTAAATTGATTTCTTCAGGGCTTCTCACGGTCGCGGCACAGCCGCTGCGGCCCCCGCCGAACCAACGCTTCTTCAGAGCAGTCCCTCATGGTCGCCGCGGCGACCACCCGCAAACCGTGAAGAAACCAACGACGGCGTCGCTGTAACGGCGGCGCGCCGCCAGCCCAGCTCCAGAAGGGCACCGCGGATCAGGGCACGGGTGTAGGATGCTCAGGAATTCGCACGATTTTCGAAAATCAGCACGCCGCCGGATCGGGTGTTACGACCGCTGCCAGGGCACGGTTTGGCTCGCACAAGGCTTCCCTATTGCTTTACAATTCATTGACCCGCCATGCCAACGTATGCTGCAAGACGAGTTGACCGGGAGGTCGAGCCTCCGAAGCGGACCCTCATGTCGTGGGAGCTGCCTCTGTTCGTAGGCGGGCAACCGGGCGTCGAGCGGGGAGACGTGACAGTCACCTGTCCCGGCTGCGGTGTCGTGCTTCTCGACTCGGTGAA
>Ga0315291_10001377_pt1 | contig 32459 bp, 20 predicted proteins | sample YL17G12_20_MG_FD_203070 | JGI IMG/M metagenome (GOLD analysis project Ga0315291, IMG submission 203070) | Sediment microbial communities from Yellowstone Lake, YNP, Wyoming, USA - YL17G12_20 | ecosystem: Environmental > Aquatic > Freshwater > Lake > Sediment | place: USA: Wyoming | collected...
ACAGGGCGCGGTAAGCCTGAAGGGCCTCTGTGCCGGCAAGACCAAGCGCCCTGACGATCTCAGGCGGGGTACCCGCGCGAATCTGGAAGACCGCCAGCTTGTTCAGGACGAGAACAAGGATGATCTCGTGCTCTATGGCATCCAGGCCGGCCAGCTTACAGCGTGCGGTGAGAACGAGTTCGTCCCCCGTCTTGGCGATGCACTCGTGCCAGTATCGCGTCCATCCTGCCGCACGCTCCCGAAGCCTGGCATCCTGCCGCCCCTTGCCCCTGCCGCGCGCCTGCGCCTCACGGAGTGCCTTGCGCGCGAACAGCATCCGGCGGCCTGCTTCCAGCAGTTCCTCGTGGGAACCGAACGGGACGGCGCGCTTGGGCGGCGGACCTGCCGACTCTCTGACTTCGCCCAAGTCCAGCGGGGCGGAACGCTTGGAGCGCTCGACGTACATAGTAGCAGATGGCAACGAGCAAACGGGAACCTACGGACGGACGCAACCGCCCCCAAGCCGTAACGGAAGGAAGCTGTCTGTCCCAGACTGCGTCACTTCGCAGCCCCCACAAGTACGTGCAACCTCCGTGCCGCTGCTGTACCACTGCTCTGGTCGTCCCGGAGAAGATGGGACTATTCAGGGCAGCCTTGTTGGGACCGCGATCGTGGCCTCCGCCGCGGAACCGCCTTGACCATTGAGGCCATCGCTGCCGAAGGTCAGATCTGTCGCCACGTGAAGCGTTCGGGCGCACGCAAGGGGCCTCACGCGTCCTCGTTCGGCGTACCCCCGGGCGCTCCAGACACTTCGGCCAAGGCAGACTGAATCTGCTCGGCTATGTCCTCCCGCTTTCCGTCCATCGGGACCGGCAGGAGCAGCCTGTCCCTCCATTCAACGCTCTTCTGGGGGAGCGCCCACGGCGACTGCTTCGCCTTGTCCGTCATGGCCTGTAGCCAGGACAGGCATCGGTGGGCACGCTGTATGTCGATCCAGGCGCCCCGTGACAAGACGCGCATGCAGAAGCCTTCCACGGTAGGCTTCGGGACGAACTCCTGGATACGGAGGAGTCCGCGAGCGTGCGGGAGGCCGAGGGGCTTGTGGGGGCCGGGAAGGAGGACTACAATGGGCATCGGCCCGGTGCGCCGTACGGCGGACTGAGGTATCGGGTCACCCAGGCTTCCTGAACCGGCTTGGCAAGCACAAGAAGCGGCGCTTCCTTGAAGCGATGGTCAGGGACATCGAGTGCAGGACAGCGGATCCGCGAAGCGATCACGAGGATGCCGAGCTTCCCGGACTGGCCTCATTCGGTTCCTGACGATCACGGAACTGTCGCCACGCGGAGGCACGTGCATGTCCCCCGGCTGACCCGAAGACAGGAGCTTCCCTTCTCTCGTGCAAGGAGTTGCTGCCATGTCCTACAGCTGGTTCTGGGTATGCACCGACTGCTGCAGCGTGGAGGGCCTGTTCGAGAAACGCACTAAGGACGACAGGAAGGCCGCGCTCTTGGCCAGTGGAGCCGCAGAGGAAGCCCAGCCTCAATACGCGCTCGAGCTCTTGAGCGATAGACCGAAGGACAACAAGCGCTGTAGTGACTGTGAAGGCTGGCACCTGGATGAGCCGAACTATCACAGAGGACCTTGTTCCTCCCACAGGCCATTCCCACGGCCAGTCTGCCAGCGCTGTAAGTCACAGATGCAACCTCTGTTCCTTGAGGGGAAGGCGATCGTCGTCGTCGAGAAGGCTTTCACGACTGAACGCCCAATAGTTCTCACGGATAGTGACGTGTACGATGCATTCCTTTACGCGGGCAAACGCTACGAAGGCAAGGGCGACGGGTGGCCAGTGGTATCGGCCCAATACTTTTACAGTAGGGGCGGGAGGAAGTCAGGCTCGTACTCGCCGTACTTCCCGCGGGAAGACTTCCTGAGGCTATCCGAGGCGGTACAGGAATGGCAATCCCTGAGGAGCTCGCCGAACCTATGAGGAACATGAGCTGCTGACTGTTCCTGGACGCGTTGACCCGTGGCCCGTCTGCCCGCGGGCTGAGAGTCCGTTGCAGAACGGCGGAATCCCCGCGACACTGACCAGCAGACAAACGTCGCTCGGTCTCGCGGAGGCCTACCGTTCGTAACCTTTCATGGTGGCCAGCTCACCGGCCAGGTAGTCCTCGTACGGGCCGAAGTCGATCCACTCGCCGCTCAAGTAGCCGTCGTAGCGCATCCCCTGCAACAGCTTGACCGCCCGGCTGTGGTCAATGACGCCTTCGCCGATCCGCGTGAGATGGTACGGCTCCGTCGCCGTCCCGTCGTGGAAGTGGCAGTGGCGGATCCAGGGCTTGAGGGTCTGGAACGCACCGTCCATGGTCGCGCCGCCTCGGCGAACGGGGTGCATGATGTCCCAGTTGACGGCGATGGTCGGCGCGTTGACGCGCTTCATTACCTGCGCCACATGCGCGGGGTTGCACCAGTCGTCGTGCGTCTCCATGCAGACGGTCACCCCGCGCTGCCGGGCTTGGTCGGCCAGCTTCCCGAGTGCTCCGGCCACCTGCTCCATGGCCTCCTCGCGGCTCATCCCTTGCGGAAGCTGTCCGCCGAAGACGCGGATGCGCGAGGAGCCCACGTCGGCGGCAAGGTCTATGCAGCGCAGGGCCTGCTCCATGTTCTCCTGGGCCGTGGCCGGATCAGCGAACTGGCACGACGTGGCTACGCAGCAGATGGGCACGCCGCTCTTCTCGATGGCCCGGCGGGCGTCCTGCCGCGTCTTGGCCGAAGCGTCGGGCTCGATGGCGTGCTTGTGACCGGATGAGACCCGCGCCTCGACCGCGTCGTAGCCCAGTTCGCTTGCCAGGGCGAGGACACGCTCCAGCTCCAACTCCGGCGTCGAGAACGTCATGAACGCGTACTTCACGGTGCACCTCCTTGGGGGATTCGCTTGCGGCACAGGCGGCTAACGCGGACACAGCACAGAACGGGGCCGCCATGCGACCTCAGACCCCCGTAAGGATAAGCGACTCCTGGGTGATGTCAACGGCAGGGCTTCTGTCATCAGGTGTAGCGCAACAGCAAACTGTAACAGCCAGCGATCCCCCGGCCGAAGCCCCCAGGTAACTGCGGCCAGGGACGCAGGAGGCATTGCGAACATGGGAAATGCGGCCCCGCGGAATTGACCAGGTGACGAAGGCGCATTACTATCTGACCGCTGGACTTGCATGTCCGAACGAGAGCCGCATCTGGCAACGAGGGCGCGCCGAGCGTGCGTCCGACGTTGCACGGAGATAGTCCGATCCAGTCTGGGGGGTGGTCTCACGCATGTTGCTGCCTGTGAGGCCCAGAGGCGTTCGGGATGTGCTGCGGCGGATGCCGGCGGGGGTCAGCGTTTTGCCTTCGGTCCTGGAGGCCGCCGGGGCCGATGCCGAAGGCGTGCTGAGGGACCTTCAGACCTCCACCGCCGGCCTGACAGAGGAAGAGGCAGAGCGTCGCCTGGACGAATACGGCCCCAACATCGTGGGCCAGCAGCGGCGTTACGATCTGGTCAGGCTGCTGGGCAGGGCCGTCATCAACCCCCTGGTGATCGTGTTGGTTCTGCTGGGGACGGCGTCGTTCCTGACCCGCGACGTGCGGGCGGGCACCGTGATATCGCTGATGGTGGCGCTGGGCGTGGCCCTGCGTTTCGTGCAGGAGGCACGGGCCAGTTCGGCTGCGGCGAAGCTTGCCGCCATGATCAGCGTGACTGCAACCGTCGTCCGCGACGATCTGACCCGTGAGGTGCGGCTGGAGCACTTGGTGCCCGGCGACGTGGTCAGGCTCTCCGCCGGCGACATGATCCCGGCCGACGTGCGGCTGATCTCGTGCCGGGACCTGTTCCTCACCCAGAGTGCGCTCACCGGCGAGTCGCTGCCGGTGGAGAAAGACTGCGTGCGACAGGATGCGAAGGACCGGCCGCCGCTTGAACTAAGCAACGTCTGCTTCCTGGGCACAAGCGTCCAGAGCGGAACGGCAACGGCTGTCGTGCTCACGACCGGCTCGAAGACCTACCTGGGCCGAATGGCGAACGCCATCGTTGGCCAACCGCCGCCGAGCAGTTTCGACAAGGGCATCAGCCGCATGACGTGGCTGATGATCCGCTTGATGCTGGTCATGATCCCGCTGGTCTTCGTCATCAACGGGCTGACCAAGCACAATTGGGAGGAAGCCTTCTTCTTTGCCATGGCCGTTGCAGTGGGCTTGACACCCGAGATGTTGCCGATGATCGTGACGGTCTGTCTGTCCAAGGGCGCGATGGCGATGTCTCGCAAGAAGGTGATCGTCAAACGCCTTAGCTCGATTCAGAACCTTGGTGCGATGGACGTGTTGTGCACGGACAAGACAGGCACGCTCACGTTGGATCGCATCATCCTCGAGAAGCACTTCAACGTGTTTCGCCAGGAGAACGACGCTGTCCTGACGCTGGCATACCTCAACAGCCACTTCCAGACCGGGCTCAAGAACGTGTTGGACCGTGCCATCCTGGATCACAAGGAACTGCATGCGGAGTTGAGCATCCAGGCGTACCAGAAAATCGACGAGATCCCATTCGACTTCTCACGCAAGCTCATGTCCGTCGTCGTCGAGACCCCGCACGGGACGTTGCAGCTCATCACCAAGGGAGCTCCGGAAGAGGTCTTCAAGCGCTGCACCCGGTTCGAGCTTGAGGGGAAGATCCATCCGATGCAGCCCATCCTCCTTGTTGACCTGGAGGAGGAGCACAGGGAGCTCGGCAAGGATGGCTTCCGGGTCCTGGCAATTGCCAGCAAGGATCTTGAGCGCAAGGCGGCCTACTCCAAAGATGACGAGAAAGACTTGGTCCTCAGGGGCTACGTCGCGTTCCTGGACCCGCCCAAGGAAACCGCGGCGGCGGCGCTGGCTGCCCTACAGGAGCGCGGGGTGTCCGTCAAGATACTCACCGGCGACAATGAGCTGGTCACCGGAAAGATCTGCCATGAGGTGGGCCTTTCCACCGAGCAGGTGCTACTGGGCGCACAGGTCGAGCAGATGTCCGACGCCGAACTGGCGGAGGTCTCGGAGAAAACTACGATCTTCGCCCGGCTCTCGCCGGCCCACAAGCAGAGGATCGTCAAGACGCTGCAGAGCAGGAAGCATGTTGTCGGCTTTCTGGGCGACGGGGTCAACGATGCCCCGGCTCTGCACAGCGCCGACGTGGGCATCTCCGTGGACACGGCTGCCGACCTTGCCAAGGAATCGGCCGATGCCATCCTGCTCGAGAAGAACCTGATGGTTCTGTCGGAAGGCGTACTGGAAGGGCGGAAGGTCTTCGCCAACATCATCAAGTACATCCGCATGGGCGCCAGCTCCAATTTCGGCAACATGTTCAGCGTTGTGGGCGCCAGCGCCTTCCTGCCGTTCGTCCCGATGGCGCCAATCCAGATCCTCACGAACAATCTGCTCTACGACTTCTCCCAGGTTCCCATTCCCACCGACGCCGTGGACCCCGAGCAGATCGCTAAACCGCGCCCCTGGTCCATGGGGGAGATCTTCCGATTCATGCTCTTCATCGGGCCCATCAGCTCCATCTTCGACTATACGACCTATTTCATCATGCTCTACGTCTTCAAGTGCTGGAACCCCACTCGGGCGCCACTGTTCCACACAGGTTGGCTCGTCGAGTCGCTGCTGACGCAGACCCTGATCATCCACATCATCCGCACGAACCGGATCCCGTTCATCCAGAGCCGTGCCAGTTGGCCGGTGATCATGACCACAGCCTGCATCATGGTCATCGGCATGTGGCTGCCGTCCTCGCCCCTAGGCCCGCCACTGGGCCTCACTCCGTTGCCGCTGCTCTATTGGCCCCTGCTCGCCGTGACGCTGACGTGCTACGTTCTCTTGACGCAGGGCGTCAAGGCGCTGCTCCTTCGCAAGGCATGGATCTGACTGCGGCGCTGCCAACGGCGGATGGCGCAAGCGCCGTCCAGCGACAGCTCTCGTAGCGCTTCGAGCGCGCCGGCCACGTCGAGCAGGCTGGGGTCCGTGTAGACGTTCATGGTGAGATCGAGGGAAGAGTGTCGCATGGCGGCTTGCGCCGTGCGAGGTGGCACGTCGTTCTTGCTGAGGTGCGTGCCGAAGGTGTGCCGCAGGCAGCAGGCAGGACGTCGGGGGTTCGAATCCCCTTGCCCGCTCCACCCTCCTCCCCTGCCAGCAGTTGTCACCGGTTGTCAGGAGTTGTCTATCGTTGCCACGCCTTTGGCCTTGTGACCTCTCGGGCTGAACGTCCAGGGCTCGCCACCAGCCCTCGTTCTGCCAGGAGTTGTCAGTGATGGACTACAGGAAGTGGAAACTCTGGGGGAAACAACGGGGGAAACACGCATGCAGCCCCCGCGCCATCTGTTACGCACACCCGCGCTGAATCGGCCCGTCGACGCTCCTCGCCGGAGAAGCCGGGCAACGTCTCCAGAGCGCTGCGAAGTCAGCCACAGGCCGGGCGTGGGTCACGCCTTGCTTCGCCGGCACGACACCGCAAGGACGGGCACAAGAATCAGCGTGGCAACTGTGGCCGACAGCAAGCCGCCGATCACGGTTACCGCAAAGGGCTGGAATATCCGCGAGCCCACGGCAGGATTCAGTGCCACGGGGATCAGGGCGAAGACTGTCGTGGCGGCCGTCATGAGGATCGGCCGAAGGCGAACGGACGCGGCCGAACGCAGGGCGTCGGGCATCGCTTCCCCGGCGGCCACCTGCCGATTCGCATAGTCCAGCAACACGATCGCGTTGTTGACGGCGATGCCCCCGAGCGTCAGAGCCCCCATGCCCACCGAGACATCCAGTCCGACACGTGTGATAGCAAGCAGCACGATCGCTCCCATCAGCGCCACAGGGATAGTGACGAGGATGATCAAGGGCTGAAGCCAGGAGCGGAACTGGATTGCCATGATCAGATAGATCAGCACCGCGGCGGCTAACCCGACGAGCACAAAATCGCGGATCGTCCGTTCCATCACTTGGTACTGGCCAGTGAACGCTATGCTGTAGCCACTGGGCAGCTGGATCGCCGAGAACTTCTGCCTCAGCCGGTCCACGGCGGCAGGAATGCCGCCATTCACCTCCGCCAGTATGGTCACCTCGCGGTGGCCGTTGAGACGGGTAACCGCGGCGGGAAGATGGACGACGCGGATATTGGCCACTTGGCTGAGGGGAATCGTCTCTCCTGACGGGGTGGGAACGGCAAGCCTCTCCAGCCAGTCAAGCGTCACTTCCGGGGGTGAGTGCGTCTTGACCAAGACCTGCACCTGCTGTCGCTGGCGGACTATGGTAGTTGCCTGGACTCCCGATCGGGCGGCCTGGATGGTTTCGAAGACGTCACTGGGGGAAAGGCCGTAGAGGGCCAGCGAGACCGGTTCGGGCCGAACGATGATCTGCGGGCTCTTGATCTTCGTGTTGTTGACGATATTGGCCACGGCGGGGTCCTCGGCCATGACCTTCTCGGCCTGAGCTGCCAGGGACACCAACTCGTTCATGTCGGTGCCGAAGATCGTCACGCCGAACATCGCCGGCAGGCCCGAAAGGCTCTCGTCCATCTTCTCCTGGGTGGGTTGGTGGTATAGGAAGACCACGCCGGGAATCCTCCCGTAGTCGTTCCGCAGGCTGTCCATGACCTGCCCCACCGTTCGTTTGCGCACGGAACGCGGCGTGAGCTTGATGGTGAGCTCACCGCGGTTGACACCCTCGATCTGGAAGCCCCGCTCCGGGGAGCCAGTGCGCCGGTAGACGGTTTCCACATCCGTCTGAGCCAGGGCCTCCCGTTCCAGGATGTTTCCGATCCGGTCGCTCTCCCTCAGCGATGTTCCCGGCGGCATGACATACTCAATCAAGATGGCTCCCTCGTCGATCGGAGGCAGCACGCTGATGGGGCCCAGCCACGCAGCTAGACCCCCCAAGCCCAGCGACAGCATGCCCAACAGGATCGTCGCCCTCCGGTGAGCGAAGGCGACGCCCAGCACCCGTTGAACGGCTCGGTCGAGCCACGCGAGCGGCCGGGCGCCAATCGCACGCCGCCTGCCGGAGCCCGCCCAGCCGAACATCATGGGCACAAACGTCAGGGACATGACCAGCGACGCCACCAGCGCGACGCTGATGACCAGCCCGAAGGGCCGGACGAAAAGTCCGGCAATGCCGCCCAGGAACAGCAGGGGGGCAAACGCCGCAACGGTAGTGAACGTCCCGCAGGCATCTGGGCCGGCGATCTCCGCCGCCCCGGTGAGGCTGGCGGCTGGCCGGTCCTGATCCGATTGGAGGTGCCGTATGATACTCTCTGCCACCACGATCGCGTCGTCGACCACCAGGCCGACTGCCAGCGTCAGCGCCGAAAGCGTGATGACGTTGAGCGTCTGACCAAGGGCCTGCATCATCGCCAGCGTCGCTAACAGCGTGATGGGGATAGTCGCCGCGACGATCAACGTGGCCCGGATTGTTCCCGAAAAAAAGAACAGCACCGCCGCCACGAGTACGGCCCCAACGACCAGATCATGGAACAGCGAGTCGCGGGCCTCGGAGATGATGTCGGCCTGGTCGTAGAACTTGCGGACCTGCGCCCCAGGTGGCAGGAGCGTCTTGAGCTGGGCAAGTTCCCGGTCGATGCCTCGGACCACGTCCATCGTGCTGGCGGCGGGTTGCTTGCTGACGATGAAGGCCACCGCGGTCACGCCGTTGCCGTGGACCTGATAGTGTAGGGGCGCCTGGCCGGACTGTACCGAAGCAATATCCCCCAGCAACACAGACTGGGTGCCAACCGTGACGACGGGTACCGCTTGGATGTCCGCGATCGTCTGCAGCCGGCTGTCGCCCCGGATGAGATACTCTCGCGATCCGCGGTCGATGAAGTCCGCTGCTACGGCCAAGTTGTGCTGGGCCAGGGCGGCTGCTACGTCACCGATAGTCAGGTGCTCTCGCGCCAGCGCGTCCTGGTGGAGTCGCACGATGAACGCCGGTTCGCCGCCGCCGAGCACCTCAACGCGGGAGACCCCCTCCACGCCCATCAGCCGGCTGGCCAGGTCGACCTGCACAGTGGCGCGGAGGTCGATCGGACTGCCCCCGCCATGGACGACATAGCCGGCCACTTCCTGGAGCGTCGTGCCGATGCTCTCCAGGCGGGGACTGACCCCGGCGGGCAGGCGGTCCTGTAACGCCGACAACTCCGCCTGGACGAGTTGACGGGCATCCGTCAGGCGGGTTCCCCATTCGAACTCGGCCGTGACCTGGGAGACGCCCTCTATGGACGTGGAGGCCACGCGGCGGACCCCGGGAATGCTGCCAATCCGGTCTTCGATGGGCCGCGCGATGAGCAGTTCCATGTCCTCAGCGGCCGCGGCGGGATAGTGGGAGATGACGTTCACGACGGGCACGTCCAGACCGGGAAACAACCCCACCGGCAGATGAAGCAGCGCGAAGACTCCTCCCAAGGCGGCGATCGCCACCAGCAGGACGACCGCGATGGGATTGGCGATGATCACCTGAAGGAGCCTTCGCATGGGTCAGTCCTCTACCTTGAACTGCCGGTTGAACTCCCGGTAGAAGAGCTCATAGCCTCCTTGTGTGACCACGGACTGGCCCCTCTCCAGACCCGAAAGGACCTCGACCCAGCCCTCCTGAGTTAGCCCTAAGCGGACGCTGTGGCGCTCATAGGTTCCGTCCTGCTGAACGAAGACGTACGGCTGCTCCTGTACGTCGTAGACGATCGCGGACTCCGGCACGGCCAGCGCCGCGGCCTTGGCCTCAACCGTCACCTCGCCGCTGACTGTCTGGCCTGGACGCAACCGTTGGTCGACCTGCGGACCTTCGATCCATACCGCTGTCGCCCCGGTGTCGCTGGCCTGAGGCAGAGCGTGCCGGACAATGCCGTTCAGGTCCTGGTTCTCCCCGAAACGAACGGCCGCCTCCTTGCCTTCCAGCGCGATCCCCTCGGGAGGGAACAGGGAAGCCACAATCCGCAGGTGGTCGCGGCCGATGATCTCGCCGACCACGTCACCTGCACTTACCATCTGCCCAAGGCTGACCCGGCGATTGGTGAAGATCCCCGCCATCGGTGCCGCGATATGAGGCTGCTTCTCGAAGGACTCCAGGGCCAGTTGGGCATCGCGCAGTTGGGCCTGGAGCTTGAGCTGTGTCTCTTGGGCCGCAGCCACCTGGTCCTGCGTTGTCAGTTGTTCCTCGAGGTTCTGCCTCAGTCGTTCCACCGTCTGACGGGCCAAGTCGAGTTGGGATTCCAGGGAGTCCGCACCTGTCTGAAGCTGCGCCCGCTTTGCCTCGATGCCAGGCCCTCCCAACTGCATGACCACCGCCCCGGCCTCGATGGGTTCCTGGTCCCTGGCCTCGATGGCCTCCACACGGCCAGCTACCAAGGCCGTCAAGCGCACAGAGGCTTGGCTCTGAACGACTCCGGTCCACGGGACACGACGGGAGAAGCTACGCATGACCGGCTGCGAGACGGCAATCAAGGGCGGAGCTAGGGGCCTAGTCTCGGCAACCGGTGGCCCAGCAGACGAGAGCTTCAGATACCGGTATGTCAGCCCGATGCTTGCGAGCGCGACTATGAGTACCGCCACGACCACGGCAATCCAGTGTTTGCGTCTCATGGAAGCGCCTCTTCCCCCCGCTCGCTCGGGTGTTCACGCCTTGTTCGGCCGAGGAATCTCATACATCCCGGCCGCCAGCTCCAACGCTACGATGGCCTCGGCCAGCTGCATTCTGAGGACGAGCGTTCTCATGCGGTTGGTCGCCAAATCGTTCCAGGCTGCGTAGTAGGTCAGAGCGTCAACGCGTCCGCTGGCCAGGGCGGCGCGGTAGGTCTCCACCAGCCTCTGAAGGTCGGACTCAGCCGCTTGGGCCGCGGCGATTTGTTGGTTCAGGAAGCGGATGCGGGACAGGATCATCTCTACATCGGATCGGGCCTCGAAGACTCGGTTCACGTATTCGTCGAACAGCCTTTGCCGGGTCGCCTGCTCAACGTCAATCCGGCCTTGGTTGCGGTTGAAGACCGGCAGGTCAACGGTCAGTGCGAGCCCTGCGGCGTTTACGTTCTCAATGTCCCGGCCAATCGTCGGCCCGATGCTGATCTTCGGGAACTGGTCGAGGATGGCGGCGCGGACGGCGGCCTCCTGGCTGCCATAGCCGGCACGCAGCGCAACGAGATCCAGCCGCCTCTGCTCCAGCCCCTCAATGAGCTCTTGAGCGGTAGGCAGATCGAAACGGAAAGGTAGCTCGATCCCATCCTTCAGGCGAACTCCTGCCTCCGGAGGCAGGCCCAGTAACCGGTTGAACTGAAGACGCTGCTGGTCGGACCGCTTCTCCAGATCAGTCAGGGCCTCGCATGCCTGTTGGCTGGCTGCCTCGGCTGTTGACAGGTCCCGCGCGGTCCTGGTTCCAGCGGCCACAGCTTTGCGCACAAGGTCGAGATTCTCGGTCGAACGCCGTTCGATCTCCTCAGCCACGACAATCTGGCTCCCCAAGCCTGCCAGACGGTAGGCGGCGCTCTTGGCAGCCTGGGCAACTTGCCACTCCTGCCAGGCGATGTCCAGTTCGATGGCCTCTCGGTGCGTTTCGGCTTCCTTCACCTTTGCTGAGTGCGCGATCAGCGACGCCACGTCCCAGCTCAACTCCAAGCCGAACGCATTCGCTGCCCCTACCGTGTCGCCGCCGGCGGGAACCTCGAAGGTGGACGACATCTCGGGGTCGGGAAGCAGCCCCGCCTGAAGGATTTGGGCGTCCGCCAGTGCTCGTTGATCCCGAACCGCACGGAGGGCGGGATTAAGCAGAACGGCCAGCACGGCCGCCCCGTCTGGTGAGAGTCCCGCCGCGGGGTCCAGCTTGACCGGCCGGAGGATAGGGTGCTTGATCGCGCTCGCTTGAACGCTGATGGCCGCCCATTCAGGAGGCGAAAGCCTCTGTTTGACTGTATCGCCACTGAGCGGCAGCGGTTGGTACTGTGTGCAGCCAGCCAATAGCGAGAGGCCTGCGAGCGCCAGAATGCACCGTCCGTTGCACACGCCCAGCTCCTGCGCTGGATTACCGGCTGACCGCGTCATTGGTCCCCACCGCGGCGAGCTTGCCCGCGTAGGATTCCGGAGCCGATAAGGCGGCGGCCATGCTACCCAAGGACAACTTCGAATGCCATTGGAAATGAAGAGCGAGGGTATATTCCGGCGACTGCCGTTCTCGTTTCTCAGACGGCACTGCGCGAAGCCCCGAGGACGCACGCGCTCGTGGGTCAGGGATAGCGCGGAAGGCTGGAAGAGCGAATACAGGACAGCCATCGAGCGATAGATTGGGCAGTGCCTCCAGCGCGCCGGCCACGTCGAGCAGGCTGGGGTCGGTGTAGACGTTCAGGGAGCGCGACCACGGTGTCCGCACAAAGAAAGTGCGGCGGGATTACTCCCGTCGGTCTTGAGCTTCAGCACCCCCACGGAGCCGGTGAGAGACTCTCGTGGTCACGACTGAGGACCGGAGTCCTACCTGAACTGCCAAGTGTAAAGCGCGGTCTGCCGCAGAGAGAACCGCACCTGGACCTGCTCGCCAATGAGGGCGGTCAGGTCGCTGGCCTTGCCCCACGTAACGACGTGGTCGAAGCTGTCGACGGAGATGGGCTGGCAGTCCTCGGCAGAGAAGCCGGGCAGGGGTCGACCTTCGGCGTCCAACAGAGCAACGCGGGCCTCGCCGCGGCTGGCGTCCAGGTTGAGGTGCAACTGGCGGCCGCTGAACGTCAGAGCCCTGGTGCGGAGCGTGCCGGCCACGGCGCCGCCCTGCCAGCCGACGTAACGGTCGCGTCCCAGCGTGGCCAGGCCGAAGCCCGAGTAACAGTTGGGACTGTTGACCGGTTCGGTGAACCCGTGGGTGTAACTGACTCCGAAGTAGTAGAAGCGGACCTCGTCGCCGATGACGACGGGATGGTCGCCCGTGCTGTAAACGGAGCCGGCCTCGAAGCTGCCGGCGGGCCCGGGCGGGATGAAAGGCTCGCGGACGGGCATGCGCTTCCAGGAGATCCCGTCAGGACTGTAGATGAGGTAGGGGAGGTTGACTCCGTCATCCCAGCCCCGCCCCAGGGCGGGGTTTGCCTTGGTCACGCAGAACATCCACAACAGGCCCAGGTAGAAGCCGTCCTGAGGCCAGACGTGCACGCCGTAGAATTCGGCGCGCCGGCCGCCCTCGGAGACGGCCCACGCATCGTCCTCGGGCGTGGGATCCAAGACCGGCACCGAGGGGCCGAAGTGGACCCCGTCGTCGCTCTCCGACATGGACATGCAGCGGCGCGACTCGGACCACTCGGCCTTCTTCCTCTCGATCTTGTGGTAGGAGCGGTATCTGCCGGTCTGCTCGTCGAAGAAGGTGGTGTTGAAGTCGCTCACCGGGGGGCGCAGGACAGGCGCGTCCGTCTGTGGTTCGAAGCTGACCCCGTCGGCGGAGAAGGCAACGTAGTGGCCATTGGTCTTATAGGCCTGTATCCTGCTGCGAGCATCCGCGAGGTCAGGGTCGCCTTCCTTCAAGCCCATCTCGTGGATGCTGGATTCGTTCCACCCGGGTCCCACCCAGTAGTACAACTTGTATCGTCGGCGCGGGTCCTTCTCATTGGGGGCCTTGACGATGGATGCGCAGTGAGCGTCCCTGTAGCCGGTCTGGAGGATTATGTTGTTGTCCTTGCTGCCCTTCCATTCCTGGAGACCGAGCGAGGGCTTGGTCCAGCGGATGCCATCCTTGGAGAAGGCGGTGCAGAGGAGGACGGGGGCGGGATGGCCCTCGTACCACATCTGCCACTGGCCTGTCGCCGGATCATAGTGCACGTCGCTGGAGTAAAGTTGTACGACCGTTCCTTCCCAGGGCTTGTCGGCCACGAGTATGGGGTTTGCCGGGTGCTTGACGGGTCGGTTCTGAAGGATTCGGATGAACTTGCTTTCTGCCACCAGGTCCTGGGCGTTGAACCAGAACTGGCGGTTGCTGCCAATATCGACGGTCTGGGTGCTCATCGGGACTGCCCCTCCTTCTGCGGTCTCGGCTCCGAGAAGCCGGACGGCCGTGACTACAGCGCCGATTAGCACGGCGCCTCCCAGCAACGCCGCCGTGACAGGTCGGCACCGGTAACGCTTCTCCGTGCGCGGCATCTGCCTGGCCGTCTCGGCGACCGAATGGGATAGGGTCTGGCAAACCATCCTTCCCGGCTCGTCAGACATAGTTCCGTTTCTCCTCAGCTAACGGGGCCCATTCCACCCGCCTGCGGCCCCTTTCCTCTCTAGGTTGCAGTTCACGTGAACTCCTCTTGCCATCTCGTTATACGCTTTCCTCAACCGCGCTGAAAGACAAAAGCGGGGCGTCTTTCGGGGCTATCTCGTGACAGCCTGGCTGCAGTACCTCGACCTCTCGCGTACGCAGGTGACGGACGCAGGCTTGGTCAGCCTGAAGGGGTTGACGGGGCTCCGGCGGCTCTACATCGGCGATACGCAGGTCACGGACGCGGGCATTGAGCAACTGTGGAAGTCCCTGCCCAACGTAGAAGTGACGCAGTAGCGGGCTGCAGAGCGTGCAAAGCTCCAGCACGTGTCAGCGCGCGTGACTTCCCGCATCAGACTCGCCTGTCCCGGCGTCGGCCTGCGCCACGCCCTGCAGAGACAGGTCTGGCAGCGTTTCGAGCGCGCCCGCCACGTCGAGGAGCCTGGGGTCGGTGCAGACGTTCATGGTGAGGTCCAGTGACAAGTGTCGCATCGCGGCTTGCGCCGTCGGCGGCGCCACGGTGGATGTCGCTTGGCAGGCGCTCGGCTCACCGCCGGTCTCGCACCTCCCTCCAGGCCTCAATCATGGCTTCCAGGCTAGCGGTCGGCGTGAAGCTGTAAACGGCCTCGACGGGCGTCAGGCAGAGGCCGCCGGGGCCGAGCGTGTCGACCGAGTGGAACACCTCCTCGCGCACGTTCTGCCGGCTGCCCCGTTGCAGCGTAATGGGCTGGTTGATGGCGCCGACGACGCTGATCCGTCCGCGCCAGGCGGCCTTGACGGCGGCCAAGTCCACCCGTTGGCTGCTGCCCGGGACGATCGGGTCAAGCAGGAAGTGCATGTCGTACCCGATCTCCGCCAGCGTCTCCAGCAAGGGCATATAGCCGACGCTCATCGTGTAGCCCATCAGGCGGCCGCCCTGGTGGACCAGATCGGTGAGCTCCTTGACCCTCGGCAAGAAGAAGCGCCGGTATATGTCGGGTGACCAGAAGCTCATCCCCTCGTAGTACCCGCGCCGCATGATCAGATCGACAGGCGTGTCGAGCAGGACCTCCACGGTGCGCTTGTCTCGCCGGTGGATGATGTCCAGCAGTGCCGCGAGCATCTCCGGGCGGTCGATGGCCATGTCGAGCAGGCCCTGCACGCCGCATAGCCACACGGCCGCGTCGGTCCCGGACGAGGCGTCGCCCCGGAGCAGCACGCCCAGGCGGCGCGCCTCCTTCGCCGTGGCCTCGACCTCCTGACGGAAGGCGGGGATCTCCTCGTCGGTGATCGGACGGTAGAGGTACTTGAGCTTCTCCAAGTCCTGCTCGCCCTGGATGGGGCAGGCCCGAAAGCGGGGGACGTTGTAGTCGTCCAGCAACGAGACCGTCGGCGGGCCGTCTCTGTGCTCCGGCCACTGGGGATCCTCCCAGTCCTGCGTGAGGAACACCTCCTGGCGAAACGTGCCGACCGGCGTGTCGTATCCCCTGATCATGCACGGCCAGCGATCCCCGCTTCGCGTCTCTGTGCGCTGGTACGTCTTCACGTCGGGGTGGAACGTCATCGGAGGCCCGACGCCGAGCCAAGCATCCAGGCCGAAATCGAGGAACGCCTCGGCCTGGTCGACCTGATCGTCGGACCACTTCTTCGTCCACCAGGGCCTGAAGCCGAAAGGGTACAGCATCAGGGGGACGTAATCCGCCTCCTGGTACCGCATGACAGCCAGCAGTCGCTCACGAGAGGACAGTGGTATCATGTGGGTATTCCCTTGCTGGCGAAGTAGACATCGATCTTTGGTTCGGGGCGGTCGGCGGCAGCGCCCGCAAACCTTGCCAGGAAGATGAACGCCAGAAGAAAGCCCAGGATGCCGACGCGTCGTGTCCTTATGCCAGAACCTTCCGCTTGCGGCTCCGTTGTTCGGCAGCCTCTCTCATTCTCGTGCGCTGTTCATGTGCCAGAGAAGGCTCGCACGCCCGGCCCGGGGTGTCAAGGCCCGGCGCCTGCCGATGGTCTGGCACTCTTGCGGAGTAGCCGCAATGCGTTGACCAGGGCCGGCTGAAGCCATATACTCCGGCACGCGCATTGTCACATGCCGTGGGGACCTGGTAACGAACGGTTGGCACTCAGCTTACGCTTCTGTCCCGCCCCTGCACAAGCAGTCTTGCCGGCAATGAAGCCAGCTCGAAGGAGGGTAGGAATGCGTCCACCATCTCGGAAGTTCGGGGTCGTGCTGTGCGTGACTGCGGCCCTTGCTTGCGTCGCGCTGCGAGAGGCATCCGGTCAGGAGGGTGCGGCTATGCTACTGCCTGAAGGCGTTAAGGGCGTCTGGGACCTGTCCACGGCGGACCGCGAGGCTACGCCCACGCGCGAACGAGTCTCCATGAAAGGCCTGTGGCGATGGCAGCCTGCGGCTGCCGACGCAGACAGCGTGCCGGCTGGCGGGTGGGGTTACGTCCAGGTCCCGGGCGCATGGCCAGGAGGCTCCCCGCGCGGCGGCTCCGAAGCATTTTACCTGCATCCGAGCTGGCAAGCTCGCCCGCTGGCAGACGTGACAGCGGCTTGGTATCAGGCTGATGTCCGCGTCCCCGCGGAATGGGCCGGCCGGCGCATTGCTCTGGACGTGGAGTTCCTGAACTCCTTTGCTACGGTCTACATAGACGGCCGGAAGGCGGGCGACATGCGGTTCCCGGGCGGCGAGCTGGACCTCACCTCGCTCTGCCGTCCCGGCCAGAAGCACGTGTTGAGCATGCTCGTCCTGGCCATGCCACTGAGGGCCGTCATAATGTCCTTCAACGACACCGACGCTGCCCGGCAGGTGCGTGGCACGGTTGGCCGGCGCGGCTTGTGCGGAGACGTCTTCCTCGTGGGGGCTCCGCAAGACGCACGCATTGGGAACGTGAAGGTCGTCACGTCCGTGCGCAAGTGGCAGATCACGGTCGACACAGCTCTGGACGGGGTCGATCCGCAGGCAACGTACGCGCTCAGGGCGCAGGTGAGGGACGGGGAGCGGACGGCCAAGGAGTTCACGAGCAAGCCCTTCCGGGGGGCGGACCTGTTGAACGGTCGCATTGCAGTCAGCGAAGACTGGCGCCCCGAGAAGCTTTGGGACATGGACACGCCGCAGAACCAATACGATGTCAGCGTCTCTCTGCTGGGTGCAGACGGCCGGCTCCTGGACGAGGCCCTGTCCGAGCGATTTGGATTCCGCGAGTTCTGGATTGACGGGCGCTATTTCTACCTGAACGGCACGCAGGTATTCCTGTCCTTCAGCCGCGGCCAGCCGGGCTGGAGTTACAGCGGCGCGCGTGAGAGCATCGAGCGTCAGAGGCGCGTCGGGATCAACTTCCACGCCGTTGGCGGCTTCGGCTGTGAGCCGGGCGCCCACCAGAGCTTCAAAGAAGTCCTCCGTGCTGCAGATGACATGGGCGTCCTCGTCGCCCTCACGCAGCCGCACTTCGGGCAGTACGACTGGGACGCGCCGGACGCGGACGTGAGCAACGGCTATGCGCAGCACGCGGCATTCTATGCGCGCGTAGCAGGCAACCACCCGTCGGTTGTCTTCTACGCCACCAGCCACAACGGCACCGGCTACTCGGAGGATATGAACCCGGACCTGATCGACGGCCTGGTGGACAGGTCGCCGTGGTCGCGTGGACCCAACGTGGGCCGTGCCCTGCGAGCCCAGGCCATTGTCGAACGCCTGGATCCGAGCCGCGTCCTCTACCACCACTCCTCGGGCAACCTGGGCTCGATGCACACCAGCAACTTCTACGCGAACTTCACCCCGATTCAGGAAATGAGCGACTGGTTCGAGCATTGGGCCACGGTCGGCGTCAAACCCATGCACACGTGCGAGTACGGCGTGCCGCTGAGCTGGGACTGGGCCATGTACCGGGGATGGTACAAGGGAAAGCGGGAGTTCGGCAGCGCGGTCGTGCCGTGGGAGTTATGCATTGCGGAGTGGAACGCTCAGTTTCAGGGGCCCGAGTCGTACAGAATCAGCGAGCGCGAGGCGGCGAACCTGCGCTGGGAGGCCGAGCGCTTCCGGCAGGGGGCCAACTGGCACCGCTGGGACTACCCCGGCGGCTACGACCTGAACTACCTGCATCCAGAGCGGGACCCGATCCTTGCGGCGTACTTCGCCGAGAACTGGCGCGCCTTCCGCACATGGGGGCTATCGGTTAACACACCGGAGGGGTACGGGAGCCCCCTGTCCACGGCGGCCCTGGTGCGCAACAACGGCCCGCTGCTCGCCTACATCGGCGGAAAGCCGGCCGCCTTCACCACCAAGGACCACAACTTCCTGCCGGGCGAGACCTTCCAGAAGCAACTTATCATCATCAACAACTGTCGCAGGACGGTGACGGCGGACTGCCAGTGGTCCCTGGCGCTGCCCAGCCCGGCGGCCGGCAGCAAGACGATTGCGCTGCCCACGGGCGAGCATGAGCGCATCCCGCTGACGTTCGAACTCCCGGCGGCCCTGGCCGCGGGTCAGTATACTCTCACCGCCACGGTTAAGTTCAGCAATGGCGAGGCCCAGGAGGATTCGTTCTCGATCGACGTCCTGCCGGCCCCGCAGCCGGCCCGGGCTGTGGGCCGGATCGCGCTCTTCGACCCGAAGGGCGAGACCGCCGCGCTGCTCACGAGCCTAGGCATGCGCTCTGAGCCCGTCAACGCGGACGCGGACCTGTCGGGGTACGACGCCCTGATCGTTGGCAAGGCCGCTCTGACGCTCGGCGGGCCAGCCCCGGACATCTCGCGCGTGCGGGATGGGCTGAAGGTTGTGGTCTTCGAGCAGACGGGAGAGGTGCTGGAGAAGCGGTTCGGGTTCCGCACCGCCGAGTACGGCCTCCGGTGGGTGTTCAGGCGGGTGCCAGATCACCCGGCGCTCGCGGGCATCAGCGACGAACACCTGCGCAACTGGCGCGGCGACTCCACGATCCTGCCGCCACGCCTGAAGTACGAGCTGAGCGAGCAGTTCGGCTCGCCGACGGTCGAGTGGTGCGGCATTCCTGTGACGCGCGGCTGGCGCTGCGGGAACCGCGGCAACGTCGCCTCCGCCCTGATCGAGAAGCCTGCGTGCGGCGACTTCCTGCCAATCCTTGACGGCGGCTACTCGCTCCAATACACCTCGCTCATGGAGCACCGCGACGGCAAGGGCATGGTCCTGTTCTGCCAGACCGACGTCAGTGGCCGTACGGAGTCCGACCCCGCGGCCGAAGCCCTGGCGCGGAACATCATCCGCTACGTCTCCGACTGGAAGCCTGCGGCCAGGCGCGGCGTCGTCTACGCTGGCGACCCAGCCGGCAGGGACTACCTCCGGTCCGCAGGCGTTGGCGTGGCCGGCTACGAGGCCGGCAGGCTCTCGCCGGATCAGGTCCTGGTGGTCGGCCCAGGCGGCGGGCAGCAACTCGCCGCGGGCGCAGCGGCCGTTGCCCGCTTCCTCGGGGATGGGGGCCGCGTGCTCGCGATCGGTCTCAGTGAGGAGGAGGCCAACGCCTTCCTGCCCATGAAGGTGAAGATGAAGGTAGCGGAGCACATCGCCGCCTACTTCGAGTCTCAGGGCGCTGGCTCAGCGCTGGCCGGCGTCTCTCCGGCTGAGGTGCACAACCGCGACCCGCGGCAGGTGCCCCTCGTGACGGAAGGCGCGAAAGCCGTCGGCGACGGGGTGCTGGCGACAGCGGAGGACGGGCGGGTGGTGTTCTGGCAGCTCGCGCCGTGGCAGTTCGACTACTCGGGCGAGAAGATGAACGTCAAGCGGACGTTCAGGCGCGTATCCTGCGGCACGGCGCGGCTCCTGGGCAATCTGGGTGCGGGGGGCGAGACGCCGCTGTTGGGGCGGTTCTCGAGCCCCGTGACTGAGGGCGAGCAGCGTTGGCTGAAGGGGTACTACCTGGACGTGCCAGAGGAGTGGGACGACCCGTACCGCTTCTTCCGGTGGTGACGGGATGACGGCGGCTCCCTACCGCCACACATTCCAGATGATCTGCTGTGGGAGCAAGGACCTACGTGTGTTCGCGGCATGTCGTAGCGACGGATCACCGTGGAGAGGCTACTACGGGCACTTGAGGAAGCGCGAGAATGGCCGCTGGATACCGGCAAGGCAGCCGTGGAAGGAGCACCATCAATGGTTCGCCCTTCGAACCGCAGAGAGAAGTCGCAGTCGCTGTCGGCTCGCTGTGTGGTCTACGATCACCGCGGCGAGCCGCTGAAGGCTGAAGATCTCACCCGCTTCCACCTCTGCGATCTGCTCACCCGGCCGTTTACGTTCGAGCCGCGATTTGAGCCGGGCCTGGCATTGCTTCAGCCGCCGGAGAAGCCATTCCGCATCGCCTTACCAATGACGGTGCCGGGATTCGGCCAGGTGTTCGTCTATGCCGACAACCGCGGCCGCGGCTACACGGCGCAGTCCTTCTCGGAAGGGCCGCTGGTGCTGAACTACGAGTTCGCGGCGGACCGCCTGGCGACGGTTCGGGCGCTATTGGAGCAATGCCGGCAGTCGGGCATCGTCGTTTCTACAGCCGCCCGCGAGCGCGCCGCGAAGGCCAAGGCCCTGCTGGACAAGACGGAGGGCCTGGCGGCGGACCGGCCGGCGTACGTGGCGGCGGCAATGTCGTCCCTTGCGGAGTCGCTCTGGGCCGGCGAGATGATCGTGACGGAGCGGGCGGAGCAGATGATCGTCCGTAACGGCCCTCGGCCCGGCGTTCTCTTCGGCTGCAATGCCAGTGGTTGCCAGCGAGGCGACCCCAAGTTCGCCGAACGGTTCGGGGCGCTGTTCAACTTCGCCACGGTGGCGTCGTTCTACCGGAGCCAAGTCGAGCCCGAACACGGGAAACCGGATTTCTCGAGCGCCACAAGGGTGCTCGACGCACTCGACCGCACTGCGCTGGTGACGAAGGGCCATCCGCTGATCTTCCTCGTGCCGAATGCCACGCCCGATTGGCAGCGCAATCTGTCGTTCGAAGAGACCCAAAAGTCGTGTCTCGATCACGTGCATGATTCGATCCTGAGGTTCCGCCACCGCATCCACACCTGGGACGTGATCAACGAAGCTCACGTGCAGCCGGACAATGAACCGGGCAACGAGTTCCCTGGCTTCACCAAGGAGCAGAACGTGGAGCTGACGGGCGCGGCGCTGAAGGCGGCCCGCGAAGCCGACCCCACCTGCTTCCGCATTGTCAATTCCACGGGGACCTGGTGCGACTACTACATGGGCCGCCAGCCCGCGGTCTGGCAGCAGAGCGTGTACGACTACTTGCAACGGCTGAAAGACGGCGGGATCGAGTATGACGCCGTCGGCTTGCAGTACTATCACTCCGGGCGCGACATGGTTGAGTTCGAGCGGAACTTGGAGAGCTTTCGAGCGTTCGGCAAGCCGATCCACATCAGCGAACTGGGCTTCTCTTCCTCCTCGGCAGAGACGCGAAAGAGTGCGTGGTGGGGAGGCGGCGTCGGCGGCGCCAAGATCCACTGGCGCGGCGAGGACTTCAGCGAAGAGACACAGGCCCAGTGGTTCGAGACGTTCTACAAGATCGCCTTCAGCAAGCCCTACGTGGATGCGGTCACGTGCTGGGACTTCGTCGATCCCGGCTTCATCCCGAACGGGGGCCTACTGCGCCGGGACCTCAGTCCTAAGCCCTCGTACGACAGGCTGATTGCCTTGCTGAAGCAGTGGAGGGACGAAGGGCTGTTGGCAGCGGTACCGGCACCGGCGGGCAATACGGCGCCAGGCGGTAGCCGTCCCGCCTACTGAGCCTCGACCTCGGAAGACCGGCAGCGTTGTTCTTCGCCGGCGGCCGGTGTTGGACACTGCCTGCGTCAAGTGGTTTATGGGGGGTCCCTGCCCAAGGTGGTGGTAGACCGGTAGCGGGCCGCAGAGCGTGCAAAGCTCCAGAGCGCCTCAGCGCAGGTGAGTTCCTGCGCCAGACTCGCCTGTCCCGGCGTCGGCCTGCGCCACATCCTGCAGAGACAGATCTGGCAATGCGTCCAGCGCGCCGGCCACGTCGAGCAGGCTGGGGTCCGTGTAGACGTTATGGCCATGGCGAGCAAGGAGAGCGCGGAGCTTCTGACATCTGCGGCCGCCGATGTCAGGCTAACAGCAGGGCCCCACCTGGGAGGAGCCGCACTACCTCAGGTGGTCCGAAACGTCCCATTTCGCTGAACCGATGCACTGCGAGCCGCGGTTGCCCGAAGACCTCCCAGCAGCGTCTCTGGATGGCGGGTTAGGAGCAGACATAGCATGGAATACAACGTTAGGACTCATGCCAGAAAGTGCACTCTTGCAGGGGCCGGCTTGGCCGTCCTTGCGCTGATTGGGGCCGCACGTCTCCAAGCGCAAGACGTTCCGGCAAAGGAGCCGCTCCTGATCGGGGCCAACTGGGACGCAGGCGACAACGATGCCGTCAAGAAGATCTTCTACGACGCGGGCTTCAACCTCGCGCGCACCGGCGGCGGCTATGGGTGGAACAGGGCCCGCAATGAGAAGGACGTCGCCGAGTTCGAAGCCCGCGGCGTCAAGGTGATCTACCAGCTCGCCAGCCACTACCCCTCCGCCGATTACTTCAAGTTCCGCGACAGTTGGTTCGTGGACCAGGCCGGCAAGACCGGCGAAGAGGACCGGAATGCCTGGGCCATCTCGTATTCGGGTCAGAACTGGCCGCAGTATTCCTACGCGAGCACCGAGATACGCCCGCAGTTCGAGAAGGACTTCGCCGAGAGCCTGTCGGCCATTAAGCAGCACGGGAACGTGGCGGGGCTCATGCTGCATAACGAGCCAGGCCTCTTCTGGCTGCGCGACCGGATGTTCGACTACAGCACCCCTGCGCTCCACGCTTTTCGCGATTGGCTGAAAGGCCGTTACGGACAGGTCGGCCGCTTGAACGAGACGTGGGGCGCGCAGTTCGCCTCGTTCGACGTCGTGGACCCGCCGCACCGACTCCCGCCCGTGGACAACATAGCCGCGTGGCTCGACTGGCGCCGCGCGAACGCGGTCATGACCCACGACTTCCTCCAGTGGGAGATCGCCTTCGCCCGACGCGAGTGGCCCGGCATGCCCCTCATGACCAACGCGGCCGGCCCGCTCGACAACTGGTATCCGATGCGGTGCGCCGACAGCTTCCTGGACTCCGAAGGCTTTGACGTTGTCGGCGTGGACATCTACCCGACTCAGTCGAGGGCCCCGTACCAGGCCTATGCCATGGCCACGACGTGCGGCGTCGCGCAGGACCGGCCCGTCTACGTATGCGAATGCGATGTCTACGACAGCGAGAAGTGGCCGGGGCTGTCCGAGGCGCAGCGCGCGGACCTTCTGCGCGCAGCCGTCTGGAGCTACATCGGCCATGGGGCGCGCGCCGTCTGCCTCTGGTCCCTCAGCGGCGGCGGAGGCTACGCCCTCACGCATGGCGAGTTCAGCCCGCGCGTGGCCACCGTGCGCGAGATCACGCAGCTCGCCCGCACGCTGAACCTCGGCGCCTACCGGAAGCCCGCGCCGCGCGTCGCCATCGTCATGGACCCGGATAGCTTCCTCTATTACGCCGGCCTGGAGAAGGAGCCGCCGTGGTTCCTCGACAAGACCGGCCTCGGCATGTTGGAGGCGCTGGCCGACGGAGGCCACGAGGCGGACGTGATCCTCACCGAGCAGGTGCGCCGCGGGCAGGCGGCGGGCTACCGCGCCCTCGTCCTCAGCGTGCAGGTGATGATGGACGAGGAGCTCGCGGAGCGCCTGACGGAGTTCGTGCGCGAGGGCGGGCTGCTCATGGCTGAGTCGCCCTTCGCGGAGGTGGACCTCTCCGGGCGCGGCTTGCCCGGCAAGCCCGGCTGCGGCCTGGACAGGCTCTTCGGGGTCCGCATAGCCAAGACAACGCGCGGGGACCCCGGCGTCATCAACACAGACGCGGGAGTGATCACCGGCTGGGGCTTCCACAGCGAGGTCCAGCCGGACGGCGCGGAGGTCATCGGGCGCTTTGCCGACGGCGCGCCCGCCGTCACGCGCAATAAGTTCGGCAAGGGAAGCGCCGTCTTCGTGGGTGCGTGTCTAAGCCTTCCGTACGGGGACGGCTGGGCCCAGCCGGGTTTGGCCGAACTGCTCACGCAGCAATTGGAGCAGGCCGGCGTGCAGGCGCCGTTCGCCGTGTCTCACGCGGGCAAGTGCTTCCTCGACGTGAGCAGCCTTGCGGACGCGAAGGGCAACCGCATCTTCATCCTCGCCGTCCCGCCCGCCAACGGCAAGCCGCAGGAGCCCGCGCGCGAGGTCACCATCGCCTTGCCCGCGGAAGAGGCGCGCGGGTTGGCTGGCGCGTGGGCATTCCTCCCGGCTGGCGAGGAGGCCGGGCGCGCGGCGCACAGCGTTCCTAAGGTTGTGGCTGTCGAATGGGGGGACGCAGTCGGGCGGTTCAGACTCGGCGATATCAGCTCGGCGGCGCTGTTGCTGCTTGCCCGCGATGCGCCTTCCTCAGTCGGCGTGGAGACGTCCGCCGTGGACGGGGCCCTGGAGAAAGCCGAGGAGCGGCAGCGATAGCTTGTCACGGACGCGGGCTTGGTGCATCTGAAGGGGCTGACCGGGCTGCGGGAGCTCAACCTCGCGCGTACGAAGGTCACGGCCGCGGCTGTTGAGCAACTCAAGAAGTCCCTGCCCGACCTCTCAGTCAGCCGGTAGGGGGCCGCAAAGTGTGCAAAGCTCCAGAACGTCTCAGCGCGGGTGACTTCCTGCGCCAGACTCACCTATCCCGGCGTCGGCCTGTGCCACATCCTGCAGAGACAGCTCTGGCAACGTTGCGAGCGCTCCGGCCACGTCCAGCAGGCTGGGGTCGGTGCAGACGTTCATGGTGAGGTCGAGCGAAGAGTGCCGCATGGCGGCCGGGGCGACGTCAGTCGTAGGAAGCGCCCCGGAGAAGTGCCAGGCCGCTGGCGGATGCTTCTGCGCCGGAGCCTGCTTCACACAACCATCGCGCGGGGAAGGCAGCCGGTCGTGCTGGTGGGAGACAGGAAAGCCATCGCGGTGGCCGTCACGCAGGTCGGCTCCCTACGGCGTGTGACAACGCTCCGGGAGAGACCTGCCGGTTGGAGGCGGCTCCGAATGGGCAAACGCGTCCGCGATGGTCACGAGTCCGCTGGGTTCCCGGCACTGCGCGCTCCCACCCCGTCCTCTTCGCCCTGTGTCTCGAATGTGCCCCATGCGGTCTCTGAGCCACCGAGTTCGCCTCAGTGGACCGGAGATGGAGGGCTGACCGGGAAGCATCCGAGCGCATAACCCCTGCCATGGACATGTCAACTGTGCCCGCCGCCTTGACTTACTCGCGCTGCACGGGGACAATCGGTCCATTCTGTTGGGAACCTTGCCGGGGCGGATGCGCGTGCCGAGCCAGTCCCTGGGGACGGGGTCGGCATGGCCGCTGAAAGCACGTTGAGCGTTATCATGCAGCTATCCTCTGATTGGACAGAGCGGGCAAGGCATGGGCGGTTAGGAGCATGATGGGAAAGAAGGATGTGCCAAAGACATCTCACATAGGCAGTCCTCTGCGCCGGGCCGGGCAACACCTGGATGGGCAGGTGTTTGACCTCGTGGTAACGAGGGAACTCATTTCCGGCGTGATGATCGGCTTCACGGTCATGCTCAGGACTTATGGGCAGACCGCCAACCGTTCGTGGCGAGAGTATCTGAGAAGGAGCAGGCGATGAAACCCTCCGGCCGCTATTTCGAGGTGGTCGTATTCGCGAGCGACGGCATGCCGGCGCCCTGGGGGCCGCAGCACCTCATCATGGTGCTGGACCTGGACTTCATGCCGGCGTTCGAGCACCGGCCGATGATCGTAACCAGCGGGCACGGGTGCGTCCGGCTGCCCGCGCCTGACGGCCCGTTCGCCGTCTGCATGCCGCTGGCGGTGCAGGGCTTCGGGCACGTGTATCTGTACGCGGACAACGAGGGCAGGGGGTACGCGGCGGACAAGGTCTCCGGCCGGCGGCTCAACCTGAGCGCGGAGTTCGCGACGAGCCGTCTGGCCGCGGTCCGCCGGGCGGAGGCCACGTACCGGACAGAAGGCACCGTGCCGTCCGCCGACTACGAGGCCCGCATGGCCAGGGCCTCCGCGCTGCTTGCCCAGATGCGCGACAAGACGGACGACCCGGTGGGCGAATCGCGGCTGGCCATGGCTTCCCTGTGCGAGTCGCTGCATGCCGGAGAGATGCTCGCACTTCACCACGCACGCTCGCGCATTGCCGCCGGGCCTGGGCGGGGCGACTTCCTGTTCGGCTGCAACGGCTTCCGGTACGCCTCGGCCGACCAGGCGTACGCCCGGCTCTTCGCCGGGCTGTACGATTACGTCACCGCGCCGTTCTACCGCCGAGGCACCGAAGCGAAAGAAGGCGCGCGCGATTTTTCCCAAGCGGCGGACATCGCCGCGTGGGGCGTACGGGACGGCCTGCGGGTCAAGGGGCATCCACTCGTCTGGCTGCACGACGCGGGCACGCCGGACTGGCTCAAGGGCAGGTCTCACGACGACGTGCTGGCGACGCACATGGACTACATCCGCGACGCCGTGGGGCGCTTTAGGGGCCGCATAGACTACTGGGACATCATCAACGAGGCCCACAGCTGGAACAACATCCACGGCTGGCCGTACGAACAGCTGATCGACATCACGCGGCGCGCTGCGGAAGTCACCCGCGAGGCGAACCCCACGGCCACGCGCATCGTCAACTGCTGCTTCACCTGGAGCGAGTACGTGGCCACGGGATGGGGCTGGGACCGCAAGTTCGACACGCCGATGCGGAGCACATTGCAGTACTGCCGGGACCTGCTGGAGGCGGGCGTGCCCTTCGAGGCCGTCGGCCTGCAGATGTACGACCCGTCCAGGGACATGTTCGAGATCAGCAGGCACATCGACATGTTCTGCCGCCTGGGGAAGAAGGTCCACATTACGGAGATCGGCATCAGCTCCTCGCCCGAGCCCATCGTATGCAAGGGACAGGTCTACGTGCCCAACGAGATGATGTGGCACGGCCGCCCATGGTCCGAGACGGAACAGGCCGACTGGGTGGAGGCCTTTTACACCATCTGTTATGCCAAGCCGGAGGTACAGGCCGTGACCTGGTGGGACTTCGCTGATCCTTCGTTCCTCCCCCACGGCGGCATGGTGCACGAGGACCTGCGGCCCAAGGAAAGCTACCGGCGGCTGAAGGGTCTGCTCGATGCCTGGCGGGGCCGGGACGGCGCCGGGAACAGGGCGAGGCGGTAGGGGGATCGGCGGCGACTCGGAACGGGGGACTGGGATGAACACCACTATCTTAGTGGGACTCGGTGTCGTTATCGTGGGCCTCATCGCACTGCCGCGAGCCACATTGGCTACCACCTACTATGTCTCGAACCAAGGCGACGACCGCAACGACGGCCTGACGCAGGGCGCCACGCTCAGCACCCTGGCGGAGGCCGCGAGACGAGCGCAGAGCGGAGACAAGGTCATGCTCCGGCGCGGCGACGTGTTCCGCGAGTCAGTGGACATGGGCGCCCCCGACATAGAGGTCAACGCCTACGGGGCGGCGGACGCGGACATGCCCGTCGTCAGCGGCAGCGTGCCCATAACCGGCTGGCGTCGGTACAAAGGGTCCATCCACGTCGCGGAGACAGACGCCGACGTGGGGTACCTGTTCGTCGGCCGCAGGCTCATGACCATCGCGCGGTACCCGAACACGGGCTGGGTGCGGACGAAGGTCTGGCGTGAGGAGACCGCGGGCGGCGAGGGCAGGCGCAGGAGGGGCGCCGGGGGAAAGACCTTCGTCACCTGTCGCGACCTCGTGAACCACGCGCGGAATGCAGAGGGCTACTGGGTCGGCGCCAACATCCGGTGGCGTCATCACAGCTGGTGGTACGAGACCCGGCCGGTCGTGGGCTACGACGGAGCCGGAGAACTCACGCTGGGCGACCGGAGCTTCGAAGGCACCGGGCCCTTCGACTGGGACGACAAGGGCTGGGGGTTCTACCTGGACGGGAAGCTGGAGGAACTGGATGCTCCCGGCGAGTGGTACTTCGACCCGGAGGCCCATAGAGTCTACCTCTATCCGCCGGACGGATCCGATCCCAATGAACTGCTGGTCGAGGGTTCCGCGCGGAGCACGGGCCTTCGGGTGCGGGACGCGGCGGTCAGGAACGTCTGCTTCCGGCACCAGAAAGACGTCGGGCTGGAGATAGACGGCCGCTGCGTGGTCGAGGGCTGTCTGTTCGAAGGCATCGGTCGCGACGCCACCGTGAGCGAGCGCGGTGCCGGCGGCGCCGGCCTGAATGCAGTGCGGAGCGTGCGCGAAGCTCGCGTGCGGAATAACGAGTTCCGTAACAACCTCAACCACAGCATCGCGTGGTGGCAGGATCCGCAGAGCCCGGGCTCCTCCGTCATCGAGCACAACACGGTAGTGAACAGCGGGACCGTGCCGGGCTACGGCGGCAGCGGCTCCTGGCACGCCGTCGGCATCCTGATCGGCCGCGGGGCGAACGTCCACGTGCGCTACAACTGGATCGAGGGGACTGGCTACGCGGGCATCTTGCTGGGCAGCGACGGCAATGTGGCCGAGTACAACGTCATCCGCAACGCCATGTCCACGCTCAACGACGGGGCCGGCATCTACACCAATTGCTCGCGCAGCACCATCCGGCACAACATCATCTTGGACGTGAGGGGTGGGATGGAGTCCTCCGGCACCTGGCCCAACATCTCCCATGGCATCTGGCTGGAGTTCCTCGGCAACTACCGCGAAAGCATCGTCGAGGGAAACACATGCGCGCGGTGCGGCGCCGATGGCCTCTTCCTGACCAACAACTACCAGTGTGTCGTGCGGGACAACGTCTTCTACGACAACGAGCGGTTCCAGCTGCTGCTGAGCGGGCGAGGCGAGAGCGGATCCGAGGACCTCACGCAGGAGCACTTGATCGTGGGCAACGTGCTTCACGCCACCCGACCTCCCCAGAAGGTCCTCTACTTCGACCCGCGGTTCGACTACGGCACGCTGAGGGCCAACTACTACTACAGCCCCCATACGGACGAGCCGCTGGTGGCGGGCACCGGGTGGCCTGGGACGGGCCACGAGACGAGCCTGACTCTGGCTTCCTGGCAGAGGGACTGCGCATGGGCTGATCGTGAGGCGCGGACCGACCCGGGGAAGCCCGGGAGGCACGACGCCGCCGACCACTCAGAGATCTTCATTAACGACAGCCAGGCCGCGAAGTCCATCCCGCTCGACGGAGCCTACCGAGACCTCGACGGCAATCCCCTCGAGGGCAGCGTCGAAGTAGCGCCCCTTTCAAGCCGAGTCCTCATTCGCATTGAGGGGCCCCGGTAGCGCCGCCCCCCCCTTGAGACACGCGATAGAAGTGGCAGTGTGATAGCAAAACTGGCGAAATGATAGCAACGAGCGAAAACGCTGGCGCCTGTGAGGCCCGTCGGAGGCCTTCGTGGCCGTTCAGTGAGTGGGCCGGGCACCGCTAGCCCTCAGCCCTCCAGAGGGCACAGAGAACACCTGACACCGTATCAACAGCTTTGTCTCATAACTGCTGACGGCGAACACGAGGCGGTCCCGGCTCTGCCCGTACCTCGACAGCCAACCCCACTATTCGCTTCCCGGATTTTGCACTGGACGTTCATGTCCTACCCCCGAAACCGAGACCCTATTCAGTTTGGCGTCCCAGAATGCCGGGCAGTCACCTCTGCCACGGCAGGAAGCAAACTTTGGTTGCCTTCTGGGCTTCCAGCAGATCAACCCCCTCGGCGTACCTCTCCAGGGGCAAATGGTGAGTCACCAGCGCCGCCAGGTTCAAACGGCCGCCGCGAATCAGCTCTAAGGCATACTCAGCAGACTCACGCGAGTGGCCTTTGTACCCACAAAGTCGGCGGCCGCCGTGCCGAGACGCATAGGCATAGTCCTCGCGCTGCACCCCGAACAACGCTACCACGTCGTCTGTGCGGTCCAGGAGGAACTCGACCGACACCTTCGCTCCCACGCAGTCAACCGCAGTCTCCAGCGTCGGGATCTCCAGAGCATTTGGTCCCGATCCGCAGCGAGGATCGAAGCACGTCGACGCGCCGAGCCGGCATGCAAGGGCCTGTCTGTCCGCTAACAGATCGAAACCGATCACGGCCTTTGCGCCCTCCGCCAGGGCCATCTGGACGGCAACCAGCCCCGCCGGCCCCAGCCCGGCCACTCCGACAGTGCGCCCGCGTACGGCGTCCATGTCTTTCAGCATTCGAAACACCGTGCCCATGCACATGGCCAGTTCAACCGGCGCCAGCGCATCATCCGGAAGATCTTCGGGAACGCGGATCACGTTCTCCGCGCGGTGTACCACGTATTGCGCATAGCATCCAGGCAGGTTGTGACCGGCATCGCGCCAGGCACTGACGCGATCCCCAGGCACTACCATGTCCACGCCCGCTCCCACCGCTTCGATCAGGCCCGTCGCTTCGTGCCCCGGCTGGCCCGCAGTATAGGGATAGCGGAACTGGTGGCCGATGAACATGGGCTCGTTGTGACGCAGGTGCAGGTCCCACTGCGGACAGGTGGTTACAGCGTTGATGCGCATCAGGACTTCTCCGAGCCCTGGCCGAGGCGTCGGAACATCAAGGATCACGAATTCCGCTGGCGTGATAACTTGCAGTGTTTTCAAGGTTCCTCCTGCTCTTAGCGTACCTGCTTGCTGATTCGCCCGAAAAGCTCCTGCAGCCGCCGCATGCGGACATGATTGAGATAGAGGGGATCCACCGCCTTCAGGTTCTGGTCCAGCCGCTCCGCGCTGCGCATCCCCACGCAGCAGGTGCTCACATCCTGCGCGAGCACGTAGCGCAAGGATGCCTCAGGAATGCTGTAGGGCTGTAGGAAATCGAACAGCCCGGGGGCAGTGTAGGGGAACTGAGCCGGTAGATTGCCTTCGGCGACATGCCGCCGCACGCACTCCAGGGCCGCTCGGACGCTGACCAGCCCCGACTCCTTCGACGCTTGGTTAAGCGGCATCATGACGACTGTCCCGACGTCGTGCTGCGTGCAGAGGGGCAGGACCGATTCGACGGCCGTCTGCAGCAGAACGTTGATGGTGAGCATGACCACATCGAAGGCCCCGTACGGGACGGCGCACTTGAGGACTTCGTGCGTGCCGTCGCCTTCGGAGAGCTCACTGATCCCGATGAACCTCACCTTGCCTTGCTGACGGAGGCTGACCATGGCGCCATAGCAGCCGTCGTTCATGAAGCGATCGAGGGTCGGGAGGGTGCGAATCCCGTGGCCCAGCAGGATGTCCAGGCAATCACGGCGCAGCCGACGCAGGCTTTCGTTGACTGAGGCCACGAGGGCCTCTGGCGACCCGCTATAGGCCGCTTCCGGGCCATAGTCCTCGTAGGGGCAGTATTTCGTCTCGACGAGCACATGGTTGTGTCCCTGGAGGGCTTGGCCGAGCGCCCGCTCGCTCTCGCCGTTATCGTACCCGGCAGCGGTGTCGATAAGGTTGATGCCCGCGTCGAGGACGGCCCGCACGGTTGCTGCGAACTGACGCGGATTCTCCGTAGCGCCGCGCGCAGCGCCGAAGCTCAGTTCAGAAACCTGCAGGCCGGTGCGGCCTAGTCGTCGAAAGCGCACAGCCAACTCCTTCCGTAAGAATGCCTGTCAGCGGATTTTCAACGGCCCGAAACCGAATCCAGAAAGATCTCGTGCGTGCCATCTGCTTGTGTCGGTTCAGCGAAATAGGACAGTTCAGGGCGTTTGAGATGATGCGGTTCCTCCCGGCTGGGGCCCTGCCGTTAGCTTGACGAGAGGGGCCGCCGAAGTCAAGGCTTCCGTGCCCTCATCGCCAGGCGCTCTGCGGCCTGCCCATGCGTGGTCAGGGGGAACTCCGCCTGCGACACATCCTGCAGTGACAGCTCAGGCAGCGCCTCCAGCGCGCCAGCCACGTCGAGGAGGCTGGGGTCGGTGTAGACGTGCACTGCGAGGTCCAGGGAATAGCCCGTAGGATAACGAGCTGGTTGCGTCCGTAGCCCGAATGGAACGCCCTGGCTAGGACCATATGTGATGTGGCCGCGCATCTCGGCCGCCCAGTGCAGGCACGATGTCCAGGCAAAGCAGCCTCCAGGCTTGACGACAATCAGGCGAGGGGCTACAGTCAACCGGGCTGGACGAGACGCTGTCCACAGCAAGCCATTTGCGGGGGATAGACCGATCGGCACCAACAAGGAATGGGTGCAGAAGGCGATGGCCCGCACGGGGACGTGCCCCGTCCCCTTCAA
>Ga0315291_10001379_pt1 | contig 32439 bp, 46 predicted proteins | sample YL17G12_20_MG_FD_203070 | JGI IMG/M metagenome (GOLD analysis project Ga0315291, IMG submission 203070) | Sediment microbial communities from Yellowstone Lake, YNP, Wyoming, USA - YL17G12_20 | ecosystem: Environmental > Aquatic > Freshwater > Lake > Sediment | place: USA: Wyoming | collected...
AATTCTTTAATAAATTCTTCATTCTCGTCATCAATTTCTGCTTCATTGCCATTCCCATCATCTTCTATTAACAATAGTGTTGTTAGATAACAATAATACATCTTAGTTTTTTTATCTTGTGTTGCCTCTTTAAGATTACTCAGATTCATTAAATTCACACTCACTGCTTTATTCATATCTTCGCGTGGGCGAACTGCTGTGAATTTTAAAGGATCTAAATACTCTCTAATAAATGGTTTAGTAGAAAGAGTAAAATTTAAAGTGTCAACTATTAATTCGGGGTGACCTGTTGTGTATCCTTCTCTAACTCTATCTCCTGATGTGTTTATGAATTCAAAATCATAATTATCTAATAGATTAAATAGTAGTTGTTCGATATCATATGTAGTTATATTAATATCATTGTCAGATTTAAGTATTTCCAACATATTTTTAAATTCTACTGACTTTTGCTCAGCATATTGTTGTTTCAGCTTATTATGCTCCGACATCTCCTTATCGATATCATCAGACTCATTAAATTTATTCCAATTTTGTATCATAACTTAATTTTTTATTGGGCAGTGTGTTGCTGAGTATATAAAACTATGGTTCGGTTTAATATTAACACCGAATGATGTTGCTGCTATAACAATATCATCTAAACATTCCGAATCTGCTCCACCTACAATATAAACGGTTTCACCCTTTAGTGATTCAAATAATTTATATAATTTTTTAGGGACGTGAAACCATTGGTGGTTGTTGTCTATGAAAACAAGTGGTGTTGAATATTTAGTCCAAATAACATCACCCTTCTTATGTGTTTTATCTTTTAATTCTTTCCAATTTGCGATTAAATTTTTAAAATGTTCAATATCAACATCATATTTATATCTCTTTTCAATAAGTGATTTCTGATTTGTGAATTGATAAATGTCATCTACGGGTGCTTCTCCTGGTTGGTATGGGTCATATAAATAAGACTTATCTTTATCAGCACCATCAACATGGTTGTCCCAGATTTGATATACATTCTGAAATTGTGAAGCATATTCTTTTAAGCGATGTAAGTACATCTCAGTATAAAATTTTGAAAATGACTTCTGAACATCTACAATGATTAGATGTTTATTTTCATTTGTGTTTTCACAAAATAATTTATATGTTGCTAAGCTTCTCATTAATATAATAAAATTATTATTGCGGCTTCTGTTTCGGTGATATCATGTAATCCTACAGAATAGTGTTGAATAACCTCACCATATTTTGTTCTTTTATCAAATTCATGCCTAATTCCTCTACATAATTTCTTTAATTCTGATATAAATTCTGGTCTAAAAATACATGATTTATAAAAGTCTGATTCTTTCTCACATTCACTTAAATACTTATTGGTCGACGAGGCTATACTAATATTATATTCAAGCATAAATTTACCATCATTTTTTTCTATTTGGTATTTTGAATGTGGTAGCTCAACCTCTTCTCTATTCCAGACATCTATGGATGGGTCTTTATATATAGCCGTTGTTTTATCCAAAAAGTCCTCTGTTAAAATAGACTTCTTATTCAATTTCAGCCTATAGTGTAAAAAGTAGTCACTAACAATACTATATGGCTCAACTTTCATAAAAGTACTATCTCGTGATTGCCTAAGCTTTCTAAGTCCTATATCCGAAATACCATCATAGTCATCTATTAATGCTTGTGACATATAATCAATTTTATCTTTGACATCATTTGTATCCAATGATGTTGATTCAAAATATTTCAGATACTTCATAGACTATATATAAAATAAAAAAGAGAACCATTTAGATTCTCTTTTAAATATTGATTGATTAATATTATTATAGTGGAAGATTTTCTTCTTCGCCTTCTTCTGCTTCTCTTTGTGCTTTTTCTTCTTCAGTTTCTTCTTCTTCAGTTTCTCCAGCCTCTTCTTCACCTTCTTCTACATTTTCAAATTCCCCAGTTGCTTGTGCTTCTGGTTGAGCTTGTGTTTGTGCAGCTGGTTGAGCTTCTACTTGAACTTGTGCAGCTGGTTGAGCTTCTGCTTGTCCTTCTACTGGTGCTACTTGAGCTTGAGCCGGGGCTGCTTCAGCTTGTACTGGTGCTACTTGAGCCTGAGCTTGTGCTGCCTGACCTTGTACTTTTGGAGCTTCTCCACCTACAAGTGCTGCAGTTGGGATTGAATCAGCATTAACAAATGTCTGATTAATATATTTAATCAACTCTTCAGCGATATCTTGATCACCGTAAAAATTTCTTAGATCTTTACCGCTTTCGTCTTTTACCTTTTTAATTACTTGATTAATTAATGACTTTGGGATATCTACGATAGCCTTTACTTTATAAATGTCATTAACTTGCATTACTGATTCTTGAATAGCATCATCTAATCTTTTTTTGATTTGAAAGCTTTCAAATTTCTGAACGTGTTTTTTCATATTAATCAATATTTTTTGTATTTTATTATGTTATATATTAAGTTCCAAAACTCAATTTTTCAATAGTATTATCCGCGTATAAGTAGAAAGACTAAACCAATAACAGATAAGCCGCCACCAATAAAACCAGCCCATTTCTGTCTTTTTTGCTTACGAATCTGTAAATCCTTCTCTGAAATAATATCATCTTTAGTTTTAAGTTCTTTCTTGTTTAAGTCATCTTTGATTTTATATTGAGAAATTTGTGCTTTTAAGTTATCAATCTCGCTATCTTTAGTTATACCTAGCGATTTCAACGATGATATTTCGATTTTTAGTCCATTAATTTCTTTGCCTTGTGCATCAACAACTTTAACACACGCAGAATCGACGCTATTAAAATCAGCACCCAATTCTCTAAAGTGAGCTAATAGTTGTCTATCGTTATCAATTCTCTGTGCTTGTTCTAATGTAAAAACAACAGTTTTCTTACCATTCTCTATTGAATAGTGTGGATAGGTAATTGTTGAATCTTGACCATACGAAATACACGATAGTATTGTTAGTAGTATTATTAGTATTTTTTTCATAGTATTATTAATTTTTTAATGCGTTTAATAAATCATCACCATCTCTTTTAACTGGATTAGCCGTTAGTTCAGTTATTTTATCTTGTGTTTCTTTAAGTTTCTTTCTAAGACCATCGAGATTTTGTTTAGCAGTTGTAACCTGATTGGATAATCTAGCATTTTCTTTTTCTATTGTGGCTAATTGTGTAGTCTTATCTGCTATTACTTTCTCAAGATCTTTTTGCTTAGTCTGTAGGGAATCAATTACTAAATCTACGTGTTTCTTTTCTTTTTCTATGTCTTTGACTTGTTGTTCTAAATCTTTGACTCTCTGTTCCGATGCATTATCAGCTTTGAAATACCAAAGCCCACCAAAAACAATAGCTACTGCTAATAATACCACTATAAGCCAACTTTTTGCGTCCATTTTCATAAATTTATTATAATTTTTGTTGAAGATAGTGAAATCTTCGAGAATATATATTAAAAATTTGTTTTTCGTCTATATTTAGAGTATATTTGCAATTCAACTGAACAAACTAATTAAGACTTAATGAAAGATATTAAACATATTGCGGTATTTGATTTTGACGGCACTTTAATCTACACAGCTGAGCCTTTAGAAGGTAAAAAACTATGGCTTCAAGCTACTGGCACGGTGTGGCCACATAGAGGATGGTGGGGTCGTAAGGAATCACTTGATACTGAGATATTTTATCCTGCTAAGAATGAGTGGGTGTCTAAGAAGTATGAGGAGGCAAAGGCTGATCCTGATACTATCGTTATCTTAATGACTGGTCGATTGGTTCAACTTGAAGCAGAAGTGCGTAAGGTTCTAGAGTTCCACGGTTTTGAGTTTGATAGGGTATACTGTAATACAGGTGGTGATACATTTACATTCAAACTGCGTAGATTTGACTCACTTTTACGTGAGTTTCCGCATGCTGACCTCACTATGTATGATGATAGAACAGAACACGTTCTTGAGTTCCAAAAATGGGCCAGAAATATAAAAAGAGATATTAACATCATTCATATAAAGTAATGACCGACATAGAAGAAACTAGAGCAAAGTTACAAGGGTTTATAGAAGAAGCCAGAGAACTTGGACTAATAAACAAAGAACCAGTCTATGTTTCTGAAGAAGATTTCCTTAGACCTCTTATAAAGAACACAGAAGCACGCTATATTGATTATGGTAAAATGCTTGCTGAGTTATATAAAGAAAAAGCTGAGTGGGAGAAAACACCAGAAGGTGCTGAATTCTTCGAATGGTACAAATCTATGTTGCGTGATTATAAGAACATGGAAGAGAAGACTCTTAAAGAACTAAGACTTGAGCAAGAGCATGCCAGACAAGGTTTAAATCCACCGTTTTGCTATCCAGATTTCAAACGAAAACAAAATTAATATATAACAAATAAATAAAAATCTAACAAATTTTATGACAGGAATTGATACAATTACAAAAGAAAAGAAAGACGCTCGATTAAAAACAACAACTGAGCAACCTAAGAAACTAGTACTTCATAATGATGATTATAATTCATTTGATCACGTTATTAACTCATTGGTTACCGTATGCGGACATCAATCCGAACAGGCTACACAATGTGCGTACATCGTGCACTACAAAGGTGTGTGTGACGTTAAATTAGGCGACGAACAAACACTTTCAGCAATGAAAGATAAGCTTGTGTTTCGTGGGTTAGCAGTTACTATCGAAGATAACTAATGAAAGAGAAACAACTACTTTGGAACATTTTAAATTCAGAGGATCCAGCTCAAGAGCTTTCAAATCTTGATCAAGCAGGCATCCTTGAGCATCTATTGCCTGAATTGACTGCTTTAAAGGGAGTTGATATAGTGGATGGACAGAAGCACAAAGACAACTTTGAACATACGCTACAAGTGATTAAACAGACTTCAGAGGCATCCAAGAATCCTTGGTTACGATTGGTTTCTATATTACACGATGCTGGTAAGGCACCAACTAAAAGATTTGATAAAGAAAAAGGCTGGACATTCCAGAACCACGAACTTGTTGGTGCTAGAATGACCAAGAAAGTCTTTGACCGTTTTGACTTAGATAAGTCAAAACTTGACTACGTTACTAAGCTAATTGAATATCACGGTATTGCTAAAGAGTTAACCAAAGATGGTGTGACTGATTCAGCAATTCGTAGATTCTCTAATGAACTAGGTGAGTGGGTAGATGATTTACTATTATTCTGTAAATGTGATATGACTACGGCTTCATATGCTAAGCGTCAGCGATTTACCAATGATTTAGATAGATTAAAAGAGAAGATTGATATTGTTCAAGCAAAAGATGAAGTTGCCAAATGGCGTTCACCAATCGATGGTAACTTTATAATGAAAGAACTTAATATACAGCCTGGTCGTAAATTAGGCTTAGTTAAATCTGAAATAGAGCGCGCTATAAAGGCGGGCGAGGTAGAAGACAACTTCGATGCGGCTTATAAATATTTATTAACTATTAAAGATAAATATTAATGTCAACGCAAGAAATTCAATTTGAGTTATTAAAAACATCGCCTTCCTTTAAGGATAAGGCTGATGATATAATATCAACATTGATTGCTAATCTTGAATTATGGGATTCCATGATTGTTGATTCTAATAATCTAACAAAATTAGTTAATGTAAAGGATGATATATGGGATGCTGATACCCTATATCTATTAACACATAGTGATACTACCAAAGTAGAAGCTATGATTGAATCTTGGAATCCAAATGCTTGGGAATGGGTAATTAAAGACGACGACTTTTTAAAAAGTGTCGATGTAGATGGTATGGTTGTTAAGATTTGGTTCAAATGACAAATGACTTTATAGAAGAGATGAAAAAATTAGGATTTGATGTGAATATTAAATCTGAAGAAGTAATACTTTCCAAAAATGGAAAGGAATCGGTATTTACACTATCGAAGATTAGACGAATATTTATTAACTCACTTGTTTCACACATAGATAACAATGCATAACTGGTCACAAGAACAAATAAGAGATTTTAAAATTGCTGAGATTAATAATCCAGTTACTAAAAAATTACATCTTGTTTTAGTCGGTGTTGATGGTAATGCATTTAATCTACTAGGCTTATTTAAAAATGCTGCCAAGAAAGCCAAGTGGTGGCAAAGTGAAATTGATTTTGTTATATGGAAGGCAACTAGTGGTGATTATAATAAATTATTAAAAACTCTGATGGAACATTCTGATGATCCGTTTGGTAATGAATCGGGTGATGTTATTTACGTTAATGGTGAAACTTATAAAAAAATATAATGGATATAAATTTAATACTGGGAATATTTAGCATTTCAATTTTAATATTGATTATTGCGTGTGGTGTATTATACCGTAATAACCTTAGATTAAAGGTAAAGTTGAGTAGTGCTAATGAATATAAAGAATCAATGGTAGAGATTGAACCTGGTGATAGAGCTATCATACCAGACTATGAATTACTTTTTGAAAAAGGAAATGATAAAGAACATCACTTTAAAGTAACATATGAAGTAGAAGTAATGGAAGTGTCTAATGATAAAATAAAAGTGAAAGCGATTGACTTTACATCACATGATCATCAAGCTAATGATCCGGTAAACAGAACTGGTCTAATCCAATTTATGGAGAATAAATGGGTACCAAGAAAAAGAGTGGAATTAGTAGTGGATGATACTTTGCGCAGAAAAGTAAAATTAGAGGAATTATTAGAAAAATAAGTAGTATTTTGTGAAAACAGGGACTAAACAAATTAATAAATATGACTATAAGATTAGTTAAACGGCAATTTGAGGTAATCAAATAAATTAAAAATTAAACGGCAAATATGAATGTAAACGGCAATTCAATGCAATTCTCTGAGCAAGAAACTTTATTCAGAGAAAGAACTGGGAATGATTTCACTTTTTTCTATAAAAAGTATTATCCCAAATTAATTTACTACACAAATAAAATGTGTAATGATCCTCAAGAAGCTGAGGATATCTCAACAGACTCCTTCATGATAGCACTCCAGAAGATTGACAAGTATGAAAAAGAAAAAGCACAATTTTCAACTTGGCTCTTTACTATTGCAAGAAACCTGATGTTACAAAATCTAAAAACAAGAAAGAGATTTGTATCTATGGACTATGAAATAGACGATGAAGGAACAACAATGAAAGACTTTATTCCACAACCTATCGAAGATGGTGTTCCGAGTGAAGAACAAGTACACGAGCTTTTTGAAAAGAAGGCAGAAATTATTAAAAGACATATCGACAATCTTGAACCGATTTATCGTAAAGTAATCGAAATGCGTGAACTTAAAAAGATGCCATATAAGAATATAGCGACTGAACTTAAACTAAACGAAAATACAGTTAAGTCTCAAATCCGAAATGGTAGAATTAAGTTACAAAAAATGGTTAAGAAAGATTTTGATCTTCTTGACGAAATGTATATGTAAGTATACAAATTGATTACCTCCGTTTTAACGCAAAACCCGACCAAAAGTCGGGTTTTTTATTGCAATATATATCATAAAGAAAATTATTTTTATGAATATAACAATTGATACTTTGAAAAAAGCAATGACAAAATTAGGATATAAGTGGTATACTGATAGACCCAATCTAATTGGAATTAGAACAACATTACAAATTCCTGATGTATTTAATGATTTATTCTGTCTTGTGTGGATACAGTCAGTTATACCAACCGGATTAACCGATACCCAAAAACAAGAATGGTTGAATGCTAATTTATTTACTGGCAAGAATGGTCTACCTTTAAAAGCAGATGGTGATTTTGGTGAGAATTCTCAATTTGCATTGGAACAATATAACCAATCAGTTGGTAAAGAAAGATTGAAATTTTGGACAATAACAACCGATCCGGGTTCATTCTGGTTAATGCACCCAGAAAATCCATTAGGTACTGCTGTGCTTAAACCAGGTCAATATGTTGATTGTTGGGCAAGTGGGCTTCATCAAAATAAAGCAGCTCACCCAGGCTTAGTTCAAGTTGGTAAGGTTACTGTATATAGAGATGCGGATCATGATAATGTTGCTGAAGAACAAGGTAAGGAAGATACTGGATTATTTGGTATAAATATACACAGATCGAATGCTACAGGTAAGACTATGGTTATTTATAATTGGTCTGCTGGTTGTCAAGTATTCCAAGTTAAGACAGACCATGATCAATTGATGTATGTGTGTAATTCCTTTAAAACCAAGACTAATAATAGATTCACGTATACTTTGTTAAGAGAGGCCGAATTATCATAATAAACTTTTAAATTTTATTGAATATAACTTTAAAATAATTTTTAACATGGTAACATTTATAACAGAGTTAAACGGTGGGAATTTTCATGAATTTATCAAAGATGGTGTGGTGTTAGTTGATATTCTAGCAGAATGGTGTGGTCCTTGTAAACTAATAGCACCTATCGTTGATGAACTATCAATTGACTATCAAGGAAAAGTAAAGATTGGAAAGCTAGATGCTGATTTAAATAAGGAAATTATTTCTGAATTGGGTGTTCGTAATATTCCAACAATACTAATTTTTCAAAATGGTGAAATTGTTGATAAATCAGTTGGCATGGCGACCAAAGCTAAACTATCTGAAATTTTAGATAAATATCTCTCAACACAAGCAAATTAATTTAAAGCCTCAATGCAAATTGAGGCTTTTTTGTTTGTAACAAATTAATATATACAGAAAAATCTAATACCATTTTATGGATATTAATAGCTTTCTACAATTCATTAATGAGAATAATTTCATGTCAATCGATATGGAATCCAAGATAAGTAATGCTTTTTTAGATTTAAGTAAAGAAAATATACCAAACGCCAAGCTTAAATTTGAAGTAGCGCTTGATGAGTATAAAGATTTACTAATTGATCTAATTATATCTGGACATAAAGGCCAAATAAATGTTAGTCACCAAATCAAACAACTTGAAGAGAAAGTAGCACCCGAAATTCTTAAAGAGTTAAATCTTATTGAATTTTTACGAATAATTAATAATATCGTTAGAATGCCTAAGCGTAAGATTGCTCTTAAAATCGAAAGAAGATTTGAAGAGTATTATGATACGTTAGACCAGAGATTCGAAAGATTACTTGACGTAATTGAGAAGCATAAACCAATTGAATATGAAGATAGAACTGAAGATGATAAATCTGTTTTATCAAGAGATGAATACGAAGACGAATTGTATGATTTACAAATCCAATTAAATAGATTTCAGAAATGGGTTGTTGATAATAAGAAAAAAGTTGCTCTTGTATTTGAAGGTAGAGATGCCGCAGGTAAAGGTTCAGCAATTAAGAGATTTATTCAACATATGCCAAATAGTGGTTATAGAATTGTAACTATGGGCATTCCAACCAAAGAAGAGATGTTGGGCAATAATTGGTTTGAGAGATACGAGAAACATATGCCAAAAGAAGGTGAGATTGTTTTATTTGATCGATCTTGGTATGGTATGGCTTTAGTTAATCCAACAATGGGTTATTGCACTGAAGAACAATATCTTTACTTCATGGAGAATGTTAATGAATTCGAAGAGTCACTGAAGGAGCAAGGTATCGACCTAATTAAGTTCTGGTTTTCCATCACGAAAGAGAAGCAATTATTGCGTTTTGATATTCGTAAACAATCTGAATTAAAGTATTGGAAGTTTTCTCCAAATGATCTTAAATCAATTGATAAGTGGGATTTATTTACAAAATATAAGGAGCAATGTTTTATGAAAACTGCGACTGGTAAAAACCCATGGGTTATTGTTAATTCTAATGATAAAAAGTTAGCAAGATTAAACTCTATTAGATATCTATTAAAGAAGTTTAATTTCACTGGTAAGAATAGGGAGATTATTCAACCTTATCCAGATATCGTCTACGAATTAAGATAATATGAAACACCTTAGAAAATTTAATGAGAGTGTTCCCGCTCGTGTACTTCCGGTTCCACCGGTTAAAGTTACGTTACACATAAACAAAAGATTGGTAGCACGAATACTTAAATATGCTGGATTTTTAGACATGGATGACATAACATTAGAAATGAAACAAAAGTTTGTTACCCAATTTATAGAACATTATATAACGGATCGCGCAATCGATGACTTTGAGGAAAAGTTAATTGACGCATTTGCCGGCGAAGGCAATGATTTTGTTGATGATTGGAAAGAATCAATGCAAGAGATCTATGATAATCTAAAACCTTAATTAGATTCAATCATTAGCAATAACTGGTCCTTTAAATGTAATCGCTTACTTCTTAATTCATTTAATTCTTGGTCAGTAAAAGTACCGGTTGTTTCGATGCGATGTATCTCTTTATTTGTATTGTGATACTCATCAAATAATTTTCTAAAATGATTATCACTCACTTTTAAGTTGTGAATTTTTTCGTTGTGTTGTGGGAATTCTGTGTGTAAGTCGTGCTTTTCCATAATAATAATTTAATTTTTATCTACCTAAGTAATTCATTAATTCAATGATATTCTTGATTGTATAACCCAATGACTCTAAATTTTTAGAACAGGATCTTAGAAATTCAATATGAACATCTATAATTTGAATATTTCGCTCATTCTCACCGATGTGACCATCAATTAGTAAAGTCTTTTCACCCATATTTGTTTTAAGACCAACACCAGTTGCGTAGAATACGAACTTATCTTGTTTAAGCTTCTTAAGTTTAACTTCTTCTTTGGATCTTTTATTTAAAAAGAATGATATCTGTTCGCTGATTGCTTGTCTATATGACAGAGCATTTGCTTGCATTTCCATTATTTTTTTGGAGTTTGTGGCATTAAAGTCAGATTTTAGAACTTCATAAAGTGGTTGAATATTATTATTCCACTCATCTCTTTTGCCGGCAAAAAACTCTTCTAGTTTATCATTAGTTTCTTTGGCCTTATTAACTCTATCAATTTCTTCTTGTGTGTATAAATTCATAATTTATTTTATGAAAAAAATTTCAAAAGTTTAATAGTTAATAATCATCATCTCCCTCGTCATATCCTTCCCAATGTCCTTCGGTGTCATTTAATTCAAATTCATGTCGAGAATGTGAACTTGATGTTAATGTTTTGTTTCCCAAATATTTTAAAGTATCCATATATGGATATTCATCAAAATACATCTTTTCTAGACTTACATATAGGTCTTTGGGGTATTCGGTACCATTTAGCATATATCCATCATGATCTTCGTATATCCAACCCTCTTTAATCGCATAATTATTAAATAACTTAACATCCGCATCATATATTGTATATTCTCTATCCATGTAGATATTATTATCATTTTTTTCATTTAATTTCCAAATAAGTGCGCGACCAACAATTTTATCTTCTGGTGTGACTAGTATAAGCAGGCTAACTGCTGAATTTTTACAATATATATCTAAGTAATCTTGGCACTGTGTGTGTCTCATACATGAGTTCCATAAAGTCCCTTTTATGAATGGCGTTTTATTATCTTTATCGTAACCAAAATAATTTGTATATAAATAGTACTTCCTTATATCTTCACCTTTAACTAATTTGAACTCTAGTCCACTTTTATCAAAGTCATACATTTTTCTAGCAGCTACAAACTCGTTAACGAATTGTTCTATATCAGAATCGCTAAAATTAACATCAACATCTACTTTAATTTCACCACTCATTGTTATAAAAGATTCTATTGTGTCCTCATTGACCTCATCCATTATTGGATTTAATAATCTGAATCCATAAAATGGTATATTAAAGTGCCTACAAATCTGTGTGTATGGTCCGCTACTATATTGACTCTTAGTATCGATATTTGAGAAATCTAATTCTTGATTTATATTAAATTCTTTTAAATTATCATTTTCTAAATGTCCACCATCACCAGTAGAGCCACTAATATATCCACTTGGTATATAACCGACTTCACCTTTACCCATGACAATACATTTTGTTTTGACGTTATTTGGTATAGATCGAGACCATGAATTTAATTTATTAATACTTTTAATGATTTCATTGTATTTATCATATTCGGCTCGAGATTGTGGAAATAATATGTCAGTTTTTGTTTCATGTCCGATATTATACGTTGCGATATAATATGCTCCATTATATGAGAAGTCTTTATTGGATAAACTACTCAATAGCTTTCTTACAATTCGACCTAATCTAATTGATTGTCTTTTCTCGCTATCATATATACCAACGGCTAAATTTGCATCTTTATAATCTACTCTATTTCTGGCGATAAATGTTATTTCATTTAATTCCTTACCAATATCTAGAAAATCAACATCAGGTGTGTATGTACTATGTTGCATTAAATCTATTAAAAGTCCAGCTAGTTTATTACCTTTGGTGTGTCCTATATAATGTAATGTTTGGTTCAAATCAATTGAACTAAACACTCGCTCTTCAAATATTTTAAAATTATCAACTCTACCCATTATCTACATTATAATCTGGGTCTTGATCTTCTTCATCTGCTCCGGCCCAAGCGCCTGCTGTACTACTTAAATCACGGTCATGATCGAGTTCGTTTGAGTTCGTTAGGTAATTGTCATCAATACTATAGTGACTCAGAGTATCGATATACGGGAACCAATCGGCAATATCCATATCCAATGTAACTTTTAATACTGGAGATTCAATTTTTTCATCATTGAAGCATATGTTTGCTTCCTCATTACGATATACCCAATCATTTTTAATAGCATGATTTATGAATAATTTTACATCAGAATCATTTATAGTATAAATTCTATCCATGAATGTACCTGTTACTATCTTACCATCTGGTTTTTCATCATAGTCGGACTTTTTATCTAATTTCCACAATAGTGCTCTACCTACTAATTTACCATCCGCAGTAACCAATACTAACATTTGTACTTGTTCTGGATTCTCTGTATAGATATCAAAGTATTTCTGACAATGATCGTATCTCATACAAGATTGCCAAAGTTGACCCTTTTTAACATTCGCATCATATCCAAAGTAGCTCTTATATGAATAGTATTTTCTAATGTCTTCTCCTTCAACTATTTTGAATTCAATACCAGACGCATCAAAATTGAGTGATTTTCTAAGTGCTAAGAATTCATTAACGAATTTTTCGATATCGGCATCAGTAATAACAATATCGGAAGATATTGTAACTGTTCCATCCATTATAGTAGTTGGTATTTCATTACCACCAACATCTAAAACTTTAACAAATACGTCTTCTACCGGATCCACAGCATTCATTGTTAGATATGTTGTGAGTTTGTCTAGGAAACCATATTCACTAGCTGTATTTTTATCGATTGATACTCGATGCCAACCTAAAGTATAAGTTTGATCTACTTTAATTTCATCCTTTAAGTCTTTAATTTTAAATTTCTTTGGAGTTTCTGTGTAAGAGTTAGTATAAGACCACTCTGGTAATTTCTTTTTCTTATCTTCTTTTTCTTTAACTCTACCAACCCCAGCACCTTTGACTGTTATTGTTCCACCAATAGAGATAAGAAAATCTAATATCTTATCATAATTTTTTGGCAATTTATCATCTGGTATGATTATTTCTTCTCCCATTATATAGAATTGTCCAGTATATGATATACTATTGATGTCTTTTGGGACATCCGATATAATTTTCCTGATCAATCTACCAGCACGTATTGATTGTCTTCTAGTATCGGTGAAATTTTTTGGATAGTCATCCGGATCTACTCTATTGCTAGCTATAAAAGATAGTTCATTTAAATCTTTTCCAAAATCAATAAAGTCATTTGGTAATTTAATTAGGTCACTATTATTGGCTATAGCCAATATATATTGAGCTACCTTATTCTTTTTATGTGCTAAAAGGTCAAGTAACTCTTCTACATTCTTGTGTATTTCGAGTTCTTCGTTGATTAGAAAGCTATTAAAATTTTTAAATCTCATTAGTTATATCTTTGGTTTAAATTAAGTGCGGATTTTGATAGGTTTGGGAATGGTGTTTTGTTAAACATTTTATGTGAATGTTCATTCCATTCTATGACCTTTTGTAATACTTCATCATTTAGTGTATCTTTCAATTTAGCATAATCTAAATTTTTGACTTCATCTAATTTTTTAAATACTGATTTGCCGTTATTTATGGTCTCCATTTTATACATTAGCGTAAATACGTCTTGTTTATTGGTATTCATAACTATAACTTCAAACATAAATGTAGCAATATTATCTTTGGATAGATTTATCATCTCATCCATCTTAAGGTATAGTTGTGTATCGGAACCAAATGATTTAAGGTTTCTTAAATATGGTACATCCCAATATAACTTACCCTTCAATATCTCTGACATGTTGTTTTTTGCTATATCTCTAACCATTGATTTTTTATCAATATTACCTTTTAAAAATTCAATTTCTTCCTTTGATTTTAAATCTTCTGTATCATATAATTCTGATATTCTTTTATCTTTATTCCATTCAATCTTTTTGATGTTTTCCAATTTAACATAGTGTGGGTTACCATCAATATCAACCATTACTTTACCATCTTCTATATCGACTGGTGTGAGTGCCTCTGTTTCCCAGTCTTTATTATTTGGATAATCAGAAACTATGTCCGAATAAATAACACCACCTGCTTTAATACAAGAGATGATATCATCTTCTGTGATCTTATTTACTTTATAACTCTCATTCGTAAAATTATAAAAACTCTTTATTCTTTTCATAGTATACCTATATATAAAATTCAACAATATAAAATGCTAGAAGTAACAAAAAAATGGATGCAGACAACGCCTCTAAACTATAGAAAAAAGCTAGGTCAATATTTTACACCTGATGAAATTAAATCAAAGATTTTTGAATTATTACCCAAAGTTGATAGTCCATTGGTTTTAGAACCCGCGGTTGGTACTGGTGAGTTCATACCGTCAATCTATAATCATTTTAATAATTGTTCTGTTGATGCGTACGATGTTGATGCCGATATATTAAAACTATTACCAAATACGACTAACTCCAAGTGTCAATCATTTTTGGAATTAGAACCAAGACCGATTTATGATTTTATCATTACCAATCCACCATATTATGAATTTACTCCTGAGAATTTATTAAAGGTTAAATTTGATGAAGTAATTGATGGTAGAGTTAATATCTATTCATTGTTTATAAAGCAGGGTATTGATTTTCTAAAACCCAACGGATATCTAGCATATGTTGTACCGACCTCTATGAATAATGGTAAATATTTTGAGCAATTAAGAAATTATATTATAAAAAATTGTGAGATTGAACATATTGTTCAATTTAATGAGCATAAATTTGTTGACGCTCAGCAAAATGTTCAAATTGTTATTCTTCGCAAAGGAGTAAATACTGGTAAGAATATTTTTACTAAAAATGGTGTGACTATTTTAACTCCTGAGTGGAAAAAAATAGCTAATTATTATAAGGGCACAAAGTCTATAAAAGAACTTGGCTATTCAGTTAAGACCGGTACGATTGAGTGGAGTAAGAATAAAGACAAATTAACTTTAGATAATAATTCAACTAAATTAATATGGTCACATAATATTAAACCACATGGATTAGAGATAGATAATAACGAAAAAAAGCACCAGTATATCAATTTACGCGGTCAATTTGGACCAGCTATTGTTGTTAATCGTATAGTTGGTGCTGTTGGTAAAGGAACAATTAAAGCCGCAATTGTTGATGGCGAATTCTTAGCAGAAAATCATGTTAATGTTATTAAGGCAGTTGATCCTAAGGTTAAACCGGATGTTATTTTAAAATCATTGTTAGATCCCAAGACAGTTGAGCTGCTACATCTAATAACTGGTAATACTCAGCTATCAAAGACTGAGTTAGAAAATTTGATTCCTATTAAATGTTAGCAAGATTAAAAAAGCTATTCACTTATGATTTAGTTGCTGATCCTGGATTTGATATTGTTAGCTTTAATGAAGAAGATGGTACTATATTATTTGAACACCGACAAAAGAGTCGAGAACAAAGAATAAATACTGTTTTAGGTATAGTTGATACTGAATTAGATAGATGGATAGAGGATTCTACTAAACTACCATTTACAAAACAGATGTGGTTCTCATCACGTTAATTAAAAATTTCCACCTTCTTTAATTTTTACTATATTTGGCTTTTAATAAATAAGTCATGAATATAATTAAAAAATATATCGAATTCATTCTTGAAAAAAGAATATCCGCTAATATGCCCATTCCTAATGATGTATTAGCAATAGCTAAGGCATATAAATTAGCTGGTAAAGATTTATTTATTGTGGGTGGTGCCGTCAGGGATCATTTACAAGGTAAAGCACCACATGATTATGATTTAGTTACTAATGCGTTACCTGAAGAATCAAAAAGGATATTAAAAGATTTTAATGTCTCTGATGAGCAAGGCAAGAATTTTGGTGTACTTCGAGTATACACTGAAGATGAACCATTGGGTCACGAAATAGCTTCGTACCGAAAGGATATTTCTGGTGGACGCGACACTAAGGGTGACGAACCAAAAGTTGAATTAGGTTCACATATTACTATCGAGGACGATGTTAAGCGCCGTGATATTACATGCAATGCTTTATTTTATGATATAGATAAAAAAGAAATTGTAGATTTAGTTGGTGGTGTTGACGATATTAAAAATGGTGTAATTCGTGCAGTGGGTGATGCCTTAGAAAGATTCAAAGAAGATAGGTTGCGAATACTTCGTGTTTTAAGATTTGCTGCTAGAACTGGTGGTAAAATTGATCCAATGACATCAGACGCAATCAAAAAGGATAATAGACTTGTTGGTATAGGACCCAAAGATGATGTTTCTATGGAAAGAATCTGGGGAAATAAAGATGGTGAAATTGTTAAAGCATGGCAAAATGCCAAACATAACTATGTTACATATTTAAATTACTTTACTGAATTTGATCTGTGGAGTCAAGTACTACCTGGTGTTAAAGTCAATACTGATATAGTAGAATGTGATAGTTTTTATTGTTATTTAGCAAATATATTAATTAATATTGATACTACGAGCATCAAAGGTGCTGAGTCTAGTTTGGTAGAAAAGTATAAAATAGATGGTGATACTGCATCCATTGCTGTATTTTTGATCCATTTGTTAGAGCTAGACCAAGATAATGTTTTTGATATGTATAAGTCAAAAGTTAGGTCTGGTGTTAGTGAAGCTACGATATTAGAATGGTATAAAGTTAACAACATTAGTAAGGTACACATAAGTGGTTTTTATAAATTCTTGAAATATAAACCATCTGTTTCTGCTGATGAATTGATGTCTCAGGGATTTAAAGGCAAACCTTTGGGTGATGAAATTAATAGATTAGAAGTGCTCGCTTTTAAAAATATGAAATATTAAAATTTGAATTGAATATATAACCCATGAAACTAACTTATATAAAAGATGTACTCAACAACAATTATGTTGGTATTGATCTTAACCAAAATGTGGTTGCACCATATCTGAATGAGCTTGAAGAGTATATTGATAATGAAAAATTATATGAAACTTTAATTGCTAATCAGCAATTAAGAGATCATAATACTTGGCATATAACTGTAATAAATGTATTTGAATATAATGCATTAGTAAGCTCAATCGGGATGAAAAACTTCCTTGAAAGATTAGACAATCTTTTTGTTATGGAAGTTGAAGATGTTATTTTTAAAGGTATTGGTAAGGCAGAAAGAAATGGAAATATAGCATATTTCATTGTGTGTGAATCTGATTTTTTAACATCGGTTCGTGATTCATTTGGATTACCAAATCAAGATTTCCATTGCACTTTAGGATTCAATCGCAAAGATGTTCATGGTGTTAGAAAAAATGTGGTTATCGATAAGAAACCTAAATTAATTAAAAAAGTGGCAGAGTTATATTATAAAAATAATAAATCATTTAATTTTATTAATGAGATTAAAAATTTAAACACCACATTGGATAAAATAGAAGTAGTATCTATTACGGATACTTGTCTAACTATACAATCTAATAATACTTTTTATGGTATTGGTTTAGTTGATAATGGCGACGGTGATATATTATATGTGGTATCTGAATATCCATGCGAGGAAGATAAATACATAAATCAATATCAAATTGAGAAGATACTAGGTCAAGCTTGATCTGGAAATAAAAAGTAACCGGAATAATGGAAGGATTATCTACTTATTATAACTTATCGGAATGTATAGAAAGAGACTTAATTTTCGAGCAACTCAACAAATTAGCAGAGCAAAATAAAATTGAATGGAATGTTGAGGATATAGACACTATTAAAATAGTTGATATTGATTTAGACGAAACGGAGATTGAAGATACCCTAGATTTTTTCTATAAATATGATGTGATATCTGATGTATATAGAAGTGCAGAGGATGAATATTATAACTCACGTGATATCTATCCGGATGATGACTATGATGATTATGATGACTTTGGCTTTGGTGATGATGTAAATTAATTTTTAAAACTTTTGGTAACCTACTACCATATAAAAGATAATTAAATAATTAATTTTTAACTTAAAAAACACAAAATCAAATGCAAATTGAAAAAGTAAAAGTGGACACAATTGTTCACGTAGAAGCAAAAACTGGTGGATTACAACGCGCAAGAGTTGTTGGAAAAACTGACAAAACTGTAAAAATCCAAATAATGGTTGGTAGCCGTTATGAAGTTGACAAAGATGGTAACCGCATCACTAAGCGTGTAAAAGCTGATAAGATTAAAGAAATCCGTAAGCACAAAACTACAACTTCTAAAGTTGAAGACACTCAGAATGAAACTGAATTAGCATAATTAAAAAGGCTATTAAATTAAAAAAGCGAATCAAATGATTCGCTTTTTTTATTAGTTGAAATTTCTAAAATCTCTGAAGGTTTTGATTGACTCTTTAATCTTCTTAGCTTTTTTGCCCTTTGAAGCTGGGTTTGGTGACACTTCTGCCTTTTTTACTCTAGGCTTTTTTGATATCTTGGCTTGCTTAGTGAAGAACCTAAGGCCCATTTCTTTAAGTTTTTCAGCTTCATCTTTACTTAATTCAACAAAGTAACAACTATCTGAAAAATTACCATCCTCATCATCAAATATATCATGATTAGCTATAAATGCATAGTCATTATCACAATTCCATGTATTCATATAGGTATCATCAAATATTTTTGGGGCGTCTATGATACCATCGCTATATCTATCATTCGGATCTTTTTTGGGTTTAAAAATACCACCATATGTTAAATATTTAATATATTCTGGGTTATTTTTAAGCAATTTAATTAATCCAACACCATTGCTATCGCAATGAATGCGTGAGAATTCAATTTGAGCTGCTTGGGCATCAAATAAATCTTGTGGTATAAACTCTTTTAGAATTTTTTTAATATCTTCCAGTTGTGCTGGACTTAACGATACGCCTCTACCATAGCGACCCATGTTATTAACACTTTTATAAAAATTAAAGATATCACTATTAAATTGATCAACATCATCATTATATCTACCTGATATTTGCAATTTATAAATTATATCTCTAATATCAGAGATTTCAATTTGGCTTTTAGTTAATGCTTCTCTTAAATCATCTAAACTACCACGCTCTAATATTCTAGCAATTGCGCTTTTCTTACTTAATAATTCAATTGTAAGACCAGAATCATCATATAACTTAGGATTCAAACAGAATATGCCTTCTTTGTCTGGACCATTAACCTGTTTAAGCCAAGCATCAATTGTTTGTTTAAACTCAGGTACAGTTTGACCATACATATTTGTATCAGCAACTAATATGAAATCATTCTCATTTTCTTCATTGATATACGGTTTAATATTAAGTGTTGCTAGTGGATTTTTAATATTCTTATCTGACTTCTTAACTAAGAATGAAATAAGAGAACCTTCTTTTACATCATAGATTAAATATTTAGCATTCTCACCAGTTGATAATCTATCATCGATATTTTCCTCTAAGTCTTCAATTTTATTATCAATATCACTTTCTTCCCTTTCAAGTTCTCTAACTTTATCTTTCATTTTTTGAACTTCATCTTCAGAGTATCCTAGATCTTTCATCAATTCTTCTTCATTACCTTCTTCTTCAGCATTTTCAATCTCATCTACCATAAGTTCTAAATTTGAAGACTCGATAGAAATTCTTTTCTTTTTCTCTACCAGCTTTGCTAACTTATCTTGTAATTCTTTAACTTTTGGTGAACCAGCATGAGCCATAGTCATACAATTTGTCCATGCTCTATCAGTATCAGCACCAGCTATATCAAATGGGTGACGAGAGATTACAGCAACTAAATCTTCAACAGCACCAGCCTTACGAGTAGGATCTTCAACAAATAACTTCATTAATTCTTTAGCTTCTGGCTTAGATTTTTCTAAACGTGTTAATACTTGTCCTATTTTGGATGGGTTCTTGGCGTTGTTGAATTTACATACACCTTTAATGTAGTCAATAACAGTATATTCATTTTCTTCAAGAAAATTATTAATTCTTGATTCAGTAGAATCATCATCTACATCATCTACATCTTCATCTTTTTCTATCGTTGGTTTTGCAACCAATGGTATAAAGATACGGTAGTGGTTTTTATCTCCTTCAAATTTGTTGAATATTTCTGAGTATCTCTCACGGTTAAAAACCTTCATATACCTACGAACCTGTGATGGTAAAAGAGCCTCTAAAAAAATTTGGTAGTTTCGAATAAATTTCATATATTTGTATAAGATTTGAAGGTATATATTAATTGTTTAAAGGCAAAAAAACAAAAAATAAAAAGTTTTCAAAAAACTTGCAAATTGATAAAAAGTTCCTTATATTTGTACTAGCTAATTAATACATTATTAATCTTTTAAAACAAACACTATGACTAACAAAAAAGCATCTATTTTCGACAAAGCTAAGAAGAACGCAGTAGTTAAAACTGCTAAGAAATCTGACGAGAAACCTCGTGTTACTATTGACAACCCTGAATTTTTTGATAAAATTGCTGAACTTCAAGTGCTTAACGCTAACTTAAAGCGTGATAAGGCTAAAGCTGACATTCTTGCTGACGAAGTAAAAGAATTAGGTATCGAGGCTTGGACTAAGATGTATGAAGACGGTGGTAAAAACCCTGATACTATCATGCTTGAGAACGTGAACGAAGACGGTGATACCGCACAAGCTATGTTCATGGTTACTGATAAATATATTAAAATTGATGAAGCCCGTGCTGAACAATTAAAAGAAACTTATAGTGACGATATCGTTACTGAAGAGACTACCTTTGCCTTTGACGCTAAAATGCTTGAGAAATACGCTGACGTAATCAGTGAGTTAATCGAGAATTGCGACAAAATCAAGACAGCTGATAAAGGAAAGTTAATCGCTGCTACAACTGCCTATACTGTTGCTAAAGGTGTAGTTGATAAATTAGACAAATACGGTGACGTAGCAACAATGGTACAAGAAGTGAAGCCAATCGTTATGATGAAGAACGTAGAGGTTATCAAAGGATAAGATTATTAACTAAACTAAAATATAAGTAAAATGGGCACAAAGACTAAGAGATTTGGTAAAGTGGTTAAGAACCACAAGGGTTACCGAGTAAGAATGATGTTAAAAACAGCTGGTAAGACAGAAGTAACTGGGAAGTTCGGTGTCTATGCTGGTAAGAATAAGATTACAGAGCTTGAGAGCGTTGATTTAGCAGTTCAGCACATCGAAGGTATCTTGGTTAAGTAATTAACCACTGGTCTAATAGCTCAACGTAGAGCAAGCGCCTCTAAAACGCTAGGTTATGGGTTCGAGTCCCTTTTAGATCACCATAGTGTCCGAGTACTACCTTTAGCAAGTAGGCTCAAAATAAGAAACCCACTCGTCTGAGTGGGTTTTCTTTTTATATCAAGTTTATCTTATTTATACAAGGCTTTGTTTCATACACCTTCAATCCAATCGGTATATCAATAGATTTTCTATTTAACCCCTTATTATCCACAATCCGAATATCTCGATTGATAATTACGTCTAAATCATTTTTATTGACTATTAGAATCGACTTTTCGGTCGAACTGGGTGTAACATAACATTTTATATTACCCCCTAAATAACCAGCTGGAATAAAGTTAGAATTGAATCCGCTTTTAGATAAAGCATCAAGAATTTTGACTTTACCAACTACATCACTATTGGGTTGTATTATATCCCTATATGCTGCTACACTAAGAACAACAATAGAGTCGCTCTTACATTTGCTTTGTATCAGATTAATAACATCAGTGTTTTCCTTTCTTGGGTTGAAAACATTAGATATATTATCAAAAAAACGAAGTATTCTATTAGATGGTCTATAATATTTGATATTATCGGTTGTGTGTGCGTTCAGCATTAAGTAGTTCAGTACGTGGTTATGTATTGTGCTGTGTAGTGAGTTTATCATCACCTGGTTAAGTGCAACAGTCTTATCGGTGAATAACTCATCGGATATGATAATATTGTCATCTTCAGTTGAGTAATTTATTATTACCTTATGTTCATCTAATTCATAATCAATGAGATCTGTGCTTGTGTCAATTACATCGCCTTTATTCACCATGTATTGTTTCTGATACTTGCCTTTATTACTATCAACATAAAATATGTTAGAAATATCAGATAGCTGTGAGTCTTTCATCACATCAGATAGAATCGTTTTATTTGAAATCATTGTGGGTTTTCTTTTTTATACGAAAGATTGCGTGTTAGTTTATTAAACCTTCTTATCAAAAATATAAAGATCATACATAGCATTACCCTTAATATTTTTGATTTTTTTTAGAACATCACCAGTTACTGAGTCTAATACTTTATAGACACCTAGCGTTGTGTTATCAGCTAATATTTTAACGGTATTGCCTGACTGACCAAGGGCACCTAATATAGCAACATATTTATTACCATAAATACTCTTAAGGAAAGAGATGCGCATATTTGCTACGTCTTTAATCTGACTCACATACGCATTTTCAAATGGTTCATTTAAATCTAATATTGTATCTGTCCTAGTTACTTTAACTGTTGCGAATTTAGATTCACCTGCAGCCATCGTGACATCTTCTTTATTCTGAATAACTTGCGATTTAACTAGATTCTGTTGATTGCGTCTAATTTCATTAAAATCAGCTCGTGCTGATATACCACCACGCATGCCTTTATCATTCATATTATATCCTTCTGGTGGAAGCCTATAGAATGATCCAGTGAATGTCATAGATAGTATGCGGTCAGTACGAAATAAACGCCAAATTTTTTGTATATGTGAGTTCTTAGATACCGACCAACCATTTAGGTGATAGCCTCTAAGTAATGGTTTGCCTTTTGATGACTTACCATAAACCATAGGATATATAACCCTTTCATGACCCGCAAAATGCTTATCTTTTTCGCCCTTATAGTTAATTAAGAATATCATACCATATTTAATCGCCTTAATAATCAATTCTGGTGAGAATTTAATTGGCTCATTTACTGGTATATCTTTAAATATCTCAACATCATTTAATGAGAATCGTGGAACAAACGCAGCGTCTTCAATTAGATCGTTATAATTCTCACGTAGAACAAATTCAAGAGGTTTCTTTCTTGAATTATAAACCGGTGGTTGCCAGTTCTCATCTACTGCATCACGAAGTCTTGAGCGTTTAATAAAAGATTCTTTTTTGGGTTTTTCAGACATGATGTATATATAAAAAAAAAGAGACCCAAATTGGATCTCTTTAAATTTTTACTGGTCGTACTAATTACTTAGTCTCAGTAGTTGCGATTGTAGCAGCTTCAGTTGGAACTGTTGCAGCTTCAGCTTTAACTGAATCACAAGTCTTTTTACAAGTGTCAGCACAACATGCTGTTGAGTCAGCAACTGGTGCTGCTGCTTCTTCAGCAGAATTAGAACAAGAAGCTAAGATTGTTGCGAAGCCTAATGCAAGAAATAAATTTTTCATAATTTTAAGTTTTAGTTTTAGTTTGAGTTATTATATATTAAAATTTTTAATGGTTGTTTTCTTTTTTGAAAGAATTTTAGAGGTTTTAAATTAATATATAGTCTATGAAAAAGATTGAAAATCGAAAAGAGCTAAATGCCTACTTCAAACAAGTTAATACTGAGATAGATAAATATATAAATGAACACAAGATAAGACCTAGTCGACTCTCCAAGTATATTAAGAGCAATGGTGGTGTTAGTAAATTCGTGAAGGATCTTGGTTTATCCGATATTTCAGGCATTGATAAGGTTGTAGATCAAGCTTTAAAATCAAGACTACATATGGAAAAAGATGGAATATTAAAATTTGAATCATTTAGAATGTTGGAAAACGCTCAGATGTTTATGGATAGTCAAAAGCCAGAGAAAAATGAAACTAATTTGTTGACTCTTGATGTAATATATGACGATATGAAACCATCTAATATTGAACACGAAAAGGTACTAGCTGACTACTTTGATAGATCTTTAGGTCATGTTGAAGAGTCTGATGTCAATACACATAAGTATATTGTAGATAATAAATATGAAGCATATATATTTCTTGCTGATGATGTAGTCGAAATACAAAAAAATATTGATGATTTAATAATTGCTAACGTATCACGTAATATTGGTGTTAAATTAACCGATTCACAATCAGCTAATGTTAAGTTACTAAATCATGAGTTCTATTATGATGATTTAGATTATAATTTGGAAAGAGTATTGCGTGATTTATTTAAAATAAGCCGCAGTGGGTATGACGAGACCGATAATTATATAATTATATACAAGACTCTATGATATACATAAGGTTATATGAGGAATATTTCGAAGCACATGAAATCGAAACAGAACAAGAATTAACCGATAAGTTAATTGAATATGGTATCCCAGTTGAAACATGGGGAATGGGTTCTGCTAAGACAGTAAAAGCACTTCTTAATGAAATTAAGAAGAAAGATTGCACAGTTGTCGAAGGTATGGTTGATGGTAAAAAGGCACTTATTCGCTATATTCAATTTGTTGGTATTCAGGTATACTATAATAACGGTGGTGAAGTACTTAAGCTAAAAGAAGACTATCAGAAATTTAAGGATGGTAGAATCCGCAGACGAATCATGACTGCTTCAGTTGGTGAGAAAATGTTAATAGGTGAAAATAAGCAACTTGCTGCGGTTCGTGGTGTTGCTGAAGAATTGGGTGTGGAAATCACAACAAATCAATTAGAAAACGGACAAACAATAGAATATAAGGATAAATCACAATCATACCCTGGTTTAGAGACCGCATATGAAGGATATGGTTATGATTGCTTCTTTACAAATAAGCAGTATAACCCAGAAGGGTATGTCGAAAATCAAGAGGATAAGGACACTTACTTTGTTTGGTTTAACTATTCACAAAGTTAACATAGTTTTTGGTCTCCTTGATATTAGGAACATTCTCGTTAGCTTCCAAGACACTAACAATTCCAGCATTATATTCCGATAGAGCTAAATCCCATGCTTTATCACTACTATATTTTTTATTCCACTTCTCATATAACGTATGTAATAAATAGATAGCAGCTTTGATATTATTCTCTGGTGTATGACCACCAACTAGACCAAGTTTTTTTGATTGCACTTTAAATGTTGCTGGCATCACTTGCATGTAACCTTTAGCACCAGCTGAACTTACTGTTTTTGATTTGAATCTATTTTCTTTCCATGCTACTCTGAATACTATTTTCAACGGAACGTTGTATTTATTAGCTTCATCTATCATAAGCTGTAAGTGTTTGGTAGGAAACCATTCAGGTATTAGTATCTTTGCTTCACTATATGCCTTATATTTCATATATTCTCTCGACGAGAAGAAAGCAGATAAATCTTCGATTGTGTTTGTTTTGCTATAGATATCTGAATTCAAAGCTACTATATTTGTATATGAGCCCTTCAGTTTAAAGCTTAAGTATTCGATAATAGAAAATGAATTCTCTTTACCGGCGCGATATGACCCAATCATAAATAGCGTGAATACCACAAGTATAATTAAGGTAGTTTTATTCTTTAAAAATAGCTTAGTGAATCGAGTCCATTTGAATTCCTCATTAGATAGAAATAGTAGAAAAACGACAAGTGGGTTAATGATATTTCTCTCAACCCAAGGGTTTCTTTGTTTCATCACCAATCTATTAATTATCTTGTTTATCGTTTTCTTCATATTCCGCATTTATTTTTTAATATATACAGTTAGTTTGCAAATATACAAAAATATATATTATTAACCAAATGAAAAAGTTTTCCACAATAGCTAAAGTAGAAGTAGGACAAGAGCCAAAACCGATTAAAGAAGTACAAGAAACTACGGATAGTGATACATTAAGATTTGCTATTAGTAACATGATTGATGAATTTTTAACAATTGGTTTTGATGGACCATATACTACTGAATATTTTCAGCAAACATCTAAAATAGAAGGTCGTGAAATATTCATCGAAGCATTGCTTAATGCCTTAAAAGATAAAGATATTCAAAAGGAAATTAAAGTACTTGAATCACTTAAAGGTTCGGTTAGAGACCACCAAGCAATTGATGAGAAGATTGATACTCTACATTTACTATTAGAGAAGCAAACACCTGGTGAAACAGCTAAACATAAAAAGAGAGTAGAAGATCTTTTAAAGAAAGAAGATCCTATTAAGATGGCTGAACTACAAGCATCCAGAATAACTGATGGTGAAAAATCTTATTTTCGCTATATGATGGCTAAATCTTTAAGAGATGCGTCTAATATTGAAAGAATAATTAAGAATCTTAAAAAGGAAAAGATTGAATTATCTAAAACTAGAATCGCTAAGTTACTTAACGAAATTGCTGATATCTTCAAATTTAAAGCGGATCAGCTTGGTTATAAAGGATAATTAAATAAATTTGAACTTTTAGAATAAATTCCATATATTTGTCTTATGATTATGAATATCAACATTAATTTACTACTGTTATCAACACTCTAAACTGTGCCTGATAAATAAACTATTTATATGAACCCTTGGCACAAATGTCAAGGGTTTTTCATTTTAAAAAATATAAAACACAATGAACATTGAAAAATACATAGCAGTTATGTTTCCATACCCATCTGGTAGTGGATTACATATAGGACATTTTTATAACTATGCTATTATAGACTCATATTGTAACTATTGGAGATATCGCGGAGAGAATGTATATCAGCCATTCGGTTATGATTCATTTGGATTGCCAGCAGAGAACTATGCTAAACAAGTAGGTCGTGATCCTAAAGATGTTACATATGAGAATATCGATAGATTTCGTGCACAGATGTCAAAGATGAATACTAAATACCAAGAGGTATTGGTTACATCTGATCCGTCATATCAAAAATGGACACAATGGTTGTTTACTAAGTTGAAGGAACATGGTTTGGCTTATAAAAAGGAAGGCTCCGTAAATTGGTGCCCGTCTTGTGAAACTGTATTGGCTAATGAGCAAGTTAAAAATGATTGCTGTGATAGATGTAAATCTAAAGTAGAATCTAAAGTTATGAATCAGTGGTATTTTAAAATAACTGACTATAAAGACCGCTTGATTAAAAACTTGGATAAAATAGATTATCCAAAAAGCACAATCAATGCCCAAAGAGCTTGGTTGGAGAATTTGCATGATTGGTGTGTATCACGTCAGCGTAATTGGGGTTGTCCAATTCCAATTGAAGGTGAAACTGATACATTGGATACGTTCGTGGATTCATCTTTCTATTATGTTAGATATTGTGATCCAAATAATGAAAATGAAATGTGTGCTAAAGATAAATATAAACAAGTAGATGTTTATGTCGGTGGTTCAGAACATGCTTGTATGCATTTGATATATGCTCGCTTTATTAATATGTTCTTGTATGATATTGGTGTAGTTTCTGAAGAGGAGCCATTCAAAAAGGTTATACATCAAGGTATGATATTGAATAATGGTATTAAGATGTCTAAATCTGATGGTAATGTAATTAACCCTGATGAATATGATTCTGATGAATTGAAATTCTATTGTATGTTCATTGGTCACTATTTCGATGGTGGTTCTTGGTCTGACCAGAATATATCTGGTATAAAAAGATTTATCAGTCGTTTTAAGGAATGGATGTCAAGAGAAGGTGATGATGTGGTTGATTTTACCAAATTCAAAGAAACTATATTTAGTCACACAGAAGCCTTTAAATTTAATAAGGTAGTGAGTGAATTTATGGTTTTGGTTAATCAGAATAGAACAAAGAATATTACAAAGGAGTGTAAGAAGGAGATTATTGATATAATCAAAATTTATATGCCCGGAATTGTCGTATAATTTATTTCGACTTATCAAAATATTCTTGTAGTGTGTGAAGTAACCAAACTGAACCACTAGATAAAAAGCCACTTAGGATTACCACAACAATTGGATAATTACCAGCGATGCTAAACCACGGTGTATGTATGCCTAAAACAATAAACACGGCAGATATAGCGAACCCAACCCAAGTAGCCGTACATCTCATACAAGAGAAAAGTTTACCAAGTAGTGGATGAACTCTATTACAAAATTCTCTAAATTTATTAAATATTGAACCATTTACAATGATATTTGTAGCACCATAGCAAGTTATTATGAAGAGTATTAATGAATAGTATAATATTGAAAACATATTTTTAATTAATTTTTAATAAAAAACCCACTTAAAGTGGGTTTTTATTTTTATTCTGTTGCTTTCTTCGATTGAACATCATTTCTTACTTCCTTAAGAAGCTTGATAATTTCTTGTGCTGTTTTTCTAACTCTTGTACCAGCGGCTTTATTGCCTTTGATGAAAGTTTTTTCATAATCTTCTTTTAATGAAGAAACGATTTCCACGAGTTTGTCATACTTATCTAAGTTATCCATACTAATATTTTATTTTTATATTGTATATATTTAGAATATCCATTTTCCTAGTAATTTATTACTAATATTTCTTGTGATTCTCCAGCATTTTTCTTACGAGCCACCTTTTCATAGTCATATTCTAGCTCAATTATCTTATATTTTGATAACTTATCTAGGTGTGGATTCTTAACTCCCTTATGAATTGACACCCCACTGAATGCAAATCTTACACCTCTATTATTTAACTCGTCTAAGGTATTATATAATGATGCTTCCAAATCTTTTGACCAGAATGCATTATATCCAGCTTCAGTGCCAATATATGGTGGATCCATATAAACAAAATCATCTACGGTTGGTTGTCTTAACTTAAATAGTTCCGTGAATGTTAAATTTGTGAATTGTATATCTTTAGATTTAAGAACTTCACTATAATCTCTGACTTTTTGGATTGTATTATCATTAATAGCCCGCTTTCCGAATGTTTGATTGAAGTCGAACTTCTTATTAAACCGCATTAGATTGTTGGTACAAGATGATACCAATGAGAAGAATAGATATGGATCTTTAGTTTGATTAAACTTAACTCTAAGATTCGCAAATTCTTGTGCTGATGTTTTATCTATCTTATGTGATAAGATTTTTTGTACTTCTTGCTCAATATCATTATCTTTCAAATTTTGATAGAATTGTATCAATGGTGTAATAATATCATTTGCTATTATTCTATCATATGGTGAATTGATACTAACTGATAGACCACCAGCAAATACATCATAAAATAAATTAACACTTTCTTTAGATGGAAAGTGTTCAACCAATTGGTTCATAAGTTTATCTTTTGAACCAGTATAATTTGTTGGTGGTTTAAGATTTTTTTGGTTTACTAGCATTTTTCTTCTTTTTCATTAGACCATCAAGATCTTTAACAACTAACATGCGCTTCTCATGTTCGCATGCTCTCAATTTACGCTCCATTTCAGTATCAAATTGATGACACAAATCATTACCATATTCAGATGCTATATCAACATCATACATATTGTGATTCTCACTCTCATCTATTACTGATACAATGAATCCACCATTTGATGCGCTATATAACATAATCAATAATTCACCATTTCTAATATGTCTCTTCATCGTTTTGATAGAACATATTAATTCTGAATCAGAATCTTTTACATATACACTAAATAATTCATATACCTTCTGTTGAAGTTGATTCATACCCTTTGGTTTAGGTTTCCACCTAAACCATTTTTTAGATTTGATAACCCACTTGGTAAGTTTATAATTTATACTCATATTATGATATATTAAAATAAGATTTTATTATCTCATTTGCTGTTTCTTTATCTTTAGCGTAGTATCTGGCTGAGCCAGAAACTCTTAGAACTTTCAATGAAATGAGTAGTTTTGTGAACTCTTGTACATCTTTATTTAAAAGTATAACACCATTGGTTCTACACATCTCAGCTACCACTTTATTTGATGGCATTTTATCATTTATCTTGGTTTCATTTAAGTAAATAATATCAATTATTGTATTATATACTACCCACTTTTGATAGTTTGGATCTCTATCTAACTTTTGCTTCATCTCACTATATGAACGCCATTTATAATATTTATTGAAATAAACACCAATTAATATAACCAATTCTATTAATGTAGAAATTACAACGAATAAAAATGAGTTATTTGTATTTTCTGTTTTCTTAGAATTGGATTCTTTATTTTGCTCTTCTTCGTATGTTGCTATTTCTTTGTTTAGTTCAGACTTTATGCTTGTAATTTTAAGATCGTCTGCTGCTATCTCATTTCGTAATAACTCTTTTTCTTTCTTAAGATCCCTCACTCTTTGTTTTTGTTGATATGTTAGTTGAACTTGTGATTCCAAATCAGTTTGTTCTTTATCCTTTACTTCTATTTTACTCTTAGCTTCTTTTATTTCTTTTTCTACATCAGTAATCTTTACACCATACATAGTCGTTAGTGAGTCTTCATATACTTTAATATTGTCCTTAGTTTGCTGTTCAATTAACACTGCTTTAGATGAGAATTCCTTCGCACCACTTAAAGATGAATAGAATGAAAATGATACAACGCATACACTAAATATCACAAGGTTAAGAACCTCTTTCTTCATAAAGTCTCGGTGTCTTAAATATTCCATCGAAAACTTATCAAAAATATCACGCTTTAATAATTCTAGACCACTTAATAGTATTACCGAAACAATTAAAACTGCTGTTTGATTAGTTTCAGAAACAGCACCAGTTATTATTTTAGATATGAAGAAAAAGGCAAGAAATATAGAAGCTATATTACCAAATATAGATAGAAAGAATAAAACTCGATTGATAGTCTTATAAGACTTATTAAAGTCTTGTTTTTTAATCTGAACTTCTAAATCCTTAAATTCATTAATGTTCATTTTTATTAGCTTCTTTTTTAGGTTGGTATACCTTACCAGAGAATCGTTCTTTTATAGTTAATTTTCTATCTCTTAGAGATTTAACCTCTTCATTTAAATCGGATATCATATTATCCTTTCTGCGCATAGATGTATCCATAACTATTTTAAGATTATCCAAATCTTGTTGTGTGGTTTCCAACTCAAACTTCGAGCTTTCATACTTAGCATACAACAATCGATAGAAATATCGAAATTTATGTAACAGGAATTTATGTTGCTCTGGTGAGAAATTATCTTCAAATTCCGATGTTAGTAGAAAATTTATTAATTCTTTATCTGTCAATTCTAAATTCATAACAATATATATTAGTTTTTGTTTAGTATCCTACTTCATCATCAATGCTAATATCCTTAAGACCTTTAGCGACATCCGATACTTTGATGCTATTTTTATAGTTCTTATTCTTACCAAGATGTTTACTTAATTCGGTAGCTCTTTCATTATCTAATTCATCGAATTCGATATCCATTAAGATTGAATTACAATCTAAATAATCATCTTCGATTAGTTCGGCATCATCGGTATTTAATATTAAAATGATGTGTAAATTGAGATGTTCTGATAGCATACCATCGACCAACTGTTTGATGTTATTGATAAATATGCTATACTTGAAATGGTTATCTGAATAAATATCACAATCATCTATTAATAATATAGAGTTGTTATTTCTTTCTAGAAAGGTTAGAAAATCCGGGCTGTTAATTGTTTGTTCGATCATAACACTTGGGATATAGATAACTTGTCTTTCTACTTGGGATGATAACCAATTAGCAAATTGTGTTTTACCATTACCACGATCTCCCCAAAGAATAGATAAACCTTTATTTTGCTTATTTATTTGTTTAATGAGTTTTGTTGATTTTGTAATCACGACATCATTATAATACAACTCAATGTTATCTTTGTCGATTTTTGGTGATATAAATGGTGATAATTCATAACCATTAGAACCTAGTTTCAAATAGAAATTTTTATTCTTTACAATAACATCATTGAATGTTATAATACTACCATC
>Ga0315291_10001380_pt1 | contig 32430 bp, 30 predicted proteins | sample YL17G12_20_MG_FD_203070 | JGI IMG/M metagenome (GOLD analysis project Ga0315291, IMG submission 203070) | Sediment microbial communities from Yellowstone Lake, YNP, Wyoming, USA - YL17G12_20 | ecosystem: Environmental > Aquatic > Freshwater > Lake > Sediment | place: USA: Wyoming | collected...
GAGCACGATCAGCGATATCATCTTCCTGCTCGCCTCGACATTTTCATTGGAACGAACTGCGCTTGCCCCTCTTTCGCCAAGATCTGGCCCTCCTTGGCTACTACTTGTCCTCGGACTATAGTTGTTGTCGGCCAGCCTTTCAAGATCCATCCCTCGTACGGGGTCCAGGCGACCTTGTAGTGTAGATCGCTGGCTTTCACTTTCTTCTCCATCGACAGATCGATGATTACAAAATCCGCATCTGCTCCAACGGCGATGTGCCCTTTCTTGGGATACAGTCCGAACCGCCGAGCTGGATTCTCGGACAGGACCTTCGCGGCTTTCTCTATCTTGATGCGGTTCTTGTTGACGCCTTCACTAAGCACGATAGGGAGCATTGTTTCTATGCTTGGGATTCCGCCCCAAGCGTCCCAGATGTTCTCCCATCCGATCTCTTTCTCGTCAGCTTCTCCCGGTGCGTGTTCGGATGTGATCATGTCAATCGTTCCGTTCGCCAATCCACGCCAGAGCGCGAGCACATCAGCTTCCGTCTTAAGTGGAGGGCTCATCTTCAGGTATGGTCCAAGCTTCAGCACATCCGCTCTGGTGAGCGACAAGTAGTGGGGACAAGTTTCAGCGGTAACGTCTATCTTCTCTCGTTTGGCGGCTGCCACCAAACGCACGCCCTCGGCCGTGGACACGTGTGAAATGTGAAGCTTGCTTCGAGCTGCCCGCGCAATACCGATTGCCTCTCTGATGGCTTTCTCTTCGACGGTGTTGGGTTTCGATTGATTGTGCGCAATTGGATCCATGCGATTGGCTCTCTTCAGCTCTGCAGTGAGTTGCTGGCTAAGTTCCTCATCCTCCGCATGGACATTGGTAATCGCGCCGAACTCCGCGGTCGTTTTCATCAGAGCTTCAAGAGTCGCTTTGTCAATGAAGTATGGAGCGCACATGAAGGCCTTGAAAGAACAGATTCCAATTTGAGTCAACGGTTCGACGTTTGTTAGGTTCGATGAGTTCATCATTCCTGCGTGAAGAGAAAAATCCACTATTCCCTGCCGAGCGCCTCTGTCGATCTTCTCTTTCGCCGCCTCTGGACTATCCACGGGCGTCTTGAGAACCATATCCACAATTGTGGTGACGCCGCCGGCTGCCGCCGCATGCGTTCCGCTCGTGAAGTCTTCTCGCCGGGCAAAATTGGGGTCGCCTATGTGCGCGTGGCCGTCGACTAGGCCCGGAAGAACGAATTTCCCTTGCGCATCGACGACTTGGTCGGCGACAACGGTGATCTTCTTAGCGATCTTTGTGATCTTTCCGTCTTCAGCCAGAACGTCTGCCTGAGTGGCCTTGCTCTCAAGAACCACGATACCATCCTTAATCAAGAGAGAAGACATAGCGTCACTACCAGCTTTGATTTCATCTGGATCAATTCGGACAATATGCGAGCTCTACCTGTTAGAGATGCGTGTTTACGCTTGTTAAGGTTAAGATCATTAGCATGACCCTTCAGACTAGTTGCTAGGAAGCTTGGCATGACATCGATCTTGGTGAAGGACGGCATAGTCGTCACTATGGATCCAAGTCGCCGAATACTCTCTGACCACTCGATAATCATAGAGGACGGCAAATTCAGAGCGATCGGGAAGACCAACGAAATCACAAGAGACTGGAAAGCTGACGAGGTCATCGACGCGTCCGGAGCCATAGTGATGCCCGGGCTCATCTGCAGTCACACTCACCTGTATGGCATGCTTCTGCCAGGCGCGAAGCTCAACATTCCCGCGCCGTCTGATTTCACGCAGATCCTTCAACGTGTATGGTGGCCAGTTGACGAGAATCTCACTCTCGACGACGCCTATGCGAGCGCTCTCGTGGGATGCTTGGAGTTTCTGAAGACGGGGACGACCACCTTTGCTGATACCTATTCTGGACCGAATTCTATCGAAGGTGTTCTTGATAGGATCGCGAAGGCGGTTGATGAGGTCGGAATTCGAGGATTGGTTGCCTTCGAAGCTACGGAGAGACACTCCAACGAAGAGGGGGAAAGGGGCGTCCAAGAGAACGTTCGGTTCGCAATCAGAATGAAACAAGAGCTAAGATCGAAGGCTATGCCTCTCTTCAGCCTACACGCATCCTTCACGATTACGGACGAACTCATTCAGTCTGTGCGAGAACTTGCAAGCAAGTATTCTGTCCCGATCACAATTCATACTTCGGAAGGCCTCGGCGATCTACAGCACAACATCGAACGCTATGGAAAGCGAACGGTCGAGAGGCTTCGAGATGTCGGTCTCCTTGCTCCGGACGTTGTGCTCGCCCACTGCGTTCACGTGAATGATAATGATCTGGACATCATAGCAAAGTTCGGATCTAAGGTTGCTCACAATCCTATGAGCAACATGCTGAACGCGGTGGGGACTGCCCCGGTATCCCACATGCTCAGAAGAGGAATCTCCGTCGGACTAGGCAACGACGGCTACATCTTCGATGGGTTCGAGAACATGCGAGCGGCATACTTGGTCCATCGGCTCGTCTCTAGAGATCCGAACGCAATCGACGCATACACAATCCTTGAGATGGCAACAATCAGAGGGGCCGAACTATACGGTGTAGCCGAGCAATTAGGCTCGATCGAACTTGGAAAGAAGGCAGATTTGATAGTGATCAAGCCGGATGTCCTCCCAACTCCACTCAACCAGGACAGCGTGATCGGCCATCTCATCAATTCGATAACCGGACACGACGTCAGGACAACAATCGTCGACGGAAACATCGTCATGAAAGACCGAAGGGTTTTCACCGTCAATGAGGAGAAAACGCAGAAGCACGCGCAAGACGCTGCAGCTGGCTTGTGGCAACGTCTGAGAACGGCGAAGCCTCAAGTGGAACACATCGCACCAAGTCGCTGAGACAGGGTGAAATCAGTGATCTATGACGTGATCGTGATCGGCTCTGGCCCAGCGGGTCTTACCGCCGCAGTCTACTCTGGCCGCGCATTGCTGAAGACGCTGGTCATCGCTGGTGTTGTGCCTGGGGGCCAGCTCATGCTGACCACCGAAGTCGAGAACTTTCCAGGCTTTGAAGAGCCAGTCCTAGGCCCAGATCTCATCCAACGCATGACGAAACAAGCCGAACGGTTCGGGGCTGAGTTCGTGCAAGACGACGCGACAAGCGTCGATTTCAAGACACGTCCACTCAAGGTCAAGACGGCTAGTGAGACATACGAATCGAACGCTGTCATCATTGCCACGGGGGCCTCTGCGAAATGGTTGGGGCTTGATTCCGAGACTCGCCTTCGCGGCAAAGGCGTGTCGAGTTGCGCCACCTGTGACGGATTCTTCTTCCGGGGAAAAGATGCGGTAACGATTGGAGGGGGCGATGTCGCTATGGAGGATACGATCTTCCTCACGAAGTTCGTCAACCATGCAACAATAGTGCACCGACGCAAAGAACTCCGTGCCAGTAAGATCCTCCAGGAACGCGCCTTCAAGAATCCGAAGATCTCGTTCGTCTGGGACACAATTGTCGAGGAAGTGCTAGGCGACAGGAAAGTCGAGGGCGTTCGCATCAGAAACGTGAAGACCGGCAAGCAGGATGTACTGAAGTGTGATGGAGTGTTCATCGCAATAGGCCACCAACCCAACACCGCGATGTTCCAAGGGCAGATTGAGTTGGATCAGAAAGGTTACGTTGTCATCAGTCAAGGGACAGCTACGAGTGTGGAAGGCGTCTTTGCAGGTGGCGATGCACGCGATTTCCACTACAGACAAGCGGTCACGGCCGCTGGCGACGGCTGTCGTGCGGCGATGGATGCGGAGTATTACCTCGAAGAGAAAGGCCTACGTGCCCACTAGCTCGTAGCCTCCAGTTGGACTAGGCGACTACATCGTACGGCAGCATTGGTAACGCATTTATCGTCTGACGTTCAACTCCCATCGTGCGGTCAGAAGATGTTCCCCAAAGTTCTCGATCAGATCGAGGAGATCATGAATAAGGAAGTTGCGACGGCCAAGCCCGACGATCTTCTTGTCGCCGCGGCCAAGACCATGCTTGAGAGGAAGATTGGTTGCGTGGTCGTGGTCGAACGAGAGAAAGTCGTGGGCATAGTGACCGAGAGCGACCTAGTCAGGTGCGCCGCATCCGGACACGACCCAAACCATACGCTCGTGAAGGATGTCATGAAGAGTTCCCCAGTGACATGCACCCCGCAGGCACCGGTGGAAGAAGCCTACGCTCACATGCGGAGAAACAACATACGCCATTTGCCCATCGTCGACAAGTCCGATACGCTCGTGGGTATCGTAACAATGAAGGATCTAATCTCATTCGGAAAGCTCATCCTCTAGCGGAAGTCTCTCTCATCGATCAACAGTCTACGAATGTAATTCAGCTCGCCAGCAGCCATTACCATCACACACATTGCCGGCTTGTTGAGAATTCTGCGCGAGCAAAGCGAGAGCTGACTCTCCCTTGTTAGTTCACTATGGAGGACCCTAGAACGTCACGGAAAGAAAAGAAAAGGAAGGGGGTTCGTGATGGCTAGTGGAACTTAGTATCCTAGGGCGCCTAAGCCGCGCAAGCCGCCTAGTCCGGCTAGAGCAGCGATACCTAGGAACGCGAGTACGAATGCTATGATGATTAGAACGATTATTGCGACTATGCCGATGACTATCGCTTTACCCCAGCCTGCATCGAAGAAGTGCTTGATCAGTGCTACCCACACTATGAGAGTTACTATGAACCCTATTGCTCCGTGAACGAATGTTCCAAGAATCGTATTGATGATTATGCCCAGCACCACTATCCAGATAGCGTCGGTGAACTTTGCTTTCGCTCCGCCTACCATTGCACGGCCGACAAGCCAGAGAACCGGAGATACGATGATGATGCCCACAATTATCTCGATTATAGTGCCCATCACTGACATGTTTTTTCACCATCTTTGGGAGCCATGGGCGTGCTGATATATGTTGTGGGTTTCTGAAACCTACGAGATCCGAGCAGAGAATTCAATATACGAAGATTCGAGACGGGTCTGATGTCGAGAGTGTCAGAATCTGCAATACCGGTGACTTTCGTTTCGTCAGCTGTCCTCCCTCTGTAGTACGCTAAGCTGTGCCCGGTGTGCGCATCAAATGGACCGTTGCAATTCAAATGTGCTTGGCTGAATGAATATTCGTTTTCGCCTGATGCCTGGTGTGATTGTTCAGTCAATCTGGACCTGTGGAGAGGACGAAGAGATCAAGGCTGAGATTTGAAATAACAGGAGCGAGAGCCCTGAAAGATTGGTTAGGCGCCCGGGGTGGGATTTGAACCCACGCGGCCCAGAGGACCAACAGCTTGCTTGGTCCGATTCTTTGAGATCTCGAGGCTCAACGCCGAGCGCGCCGAAGCGCTCAGGCTCTGTCGCCGTACCTGGCTCGGCAACCCGGGCTACCACGACCGGGTGCGTGCCACGCATAAATGTCGTTCCCTACAAGAGCCCCGCTGACCATGTCAGCGAGATCTGCTTGAATCGCTTTCAATGATCCTGCTTGTTGTCCATTCAGTTCTTCTGAAAAAATGTATTGGTTTGTGTAGGATTTCTTGACCCTAGAGTAGAGATCACTGAAGATGTTGCGACTGCATGGCTTTGTACGAGCGAAGAGTCTACATCTTGCCCGAAACTAACCGCTCATCTGAGCCTAAATGAGCGCTTGAATAGGCTTAAGACATACTTGCCATCCTAGCCGATCAAGTCGAACGAAGAAATGAGAGATCGCCCATGGCCCAGAGAGGGTGCGTCGTCTGCGGAAAAGAAATCCCTTACATTTTCGGCAGACCGCGGCGCGTCTGCTCTCACGAATGCTATCTGATGTGGAAACGGAAACGATACTATCAGACGAAGTTCCTCAAACGGGCTGTTAGAATATCAAACGCCGATCTCGAGTTTGAACGAGAAACCTGCGAATGTGGGTCAGAAACGATGGCATGGACCCTAGAAGGGGTTTTCTGCTCAAACTGCGGCCTCGAAAGCCGATCCCACCTGCTGGAGACGTGGATCCCAGCTGAATTCGTTCCAACGCCTGCCTGCAGATGCTCCCACTGCAAGGGGCAACCGTCCTACCTCGTGTGGCTGCACGCATAGAACTTGTAGAGGACTTTCTGCCCAAGCTAGGGAGTACTACTGTACATTACGTGGCTGCTTTTTGCGGGGCGTACTCGATAGCTACCTCCATACGATCGGGTCTATATCGGTGCTCGATGAGAGACGGCAGAGGTCACTATGACCGAACTGATTACCAATAGTCAGAACATCTACAGCGGAAGACTGCTGAAAGTACACGTCGACACAGTCAAGCTAACGAACGGCAGAGAGACCACGAGGGAGATCGTAGAACACCCAGGAGCTGTCGCGATCATCCCCCTCTTAGACAACAAGAAACTCATCGTCGTCAAGCAGTATAGGACCGCAGCGCACAAACGGTTAGTGGAGATTCCGGCCGGGACACTCGAACTAGGTGAGACTCCTCTCTCATGCGCGAAACGAGAACTAATTGAGGAGACCGGATATACGGCGAAAAGATTCAATAGGCTCTTCTCTTGCTACTTGGCGCCGGGCTACAGCACGGAGAAGATCCACTTCTTCCTTGCGAGGCAACTTGTCCCGACGAAAGCCAAGCCAGCCGAGGACGAGACAATCACTGTTCACGCCATGGATCTGCATGAGGCCCTGAAGGACATCGAGCGCGGAAAGATCCAAGATGCCAAGACCATCTCCGCGCTCTACTACCTAGCAACACATGAGAAGCGGCGACGCAAGAGCAGGAAGCGGGGATAGGCTACCGGGTGACTGCTAGGTCGGCAATGTCGACGTTTATTTCTGACATCGCCTTGAGCGCTGAGACAACGGTCGCCAACCGATCGATGGTTTCCGGCTTTGCATTAACCAAACCCCGCTCTGCTGCCTTAATGCTCGTTTCCGCGTCTCTGTAGAGGCTTGTCGCTTCTTCGGCGAGCGCAAGGTTTCTGGTAAAGACCGCCTCGACCGCGTCCTTGTGCATGCGGTTGAGAATGCCGCCAGCCTTCTCGACGCTTCGGATTGTATTGTCCATGTCTTTGCCTTTCGCCCGTGCCCACGCGCTCTCTGCGATATCTGTAGCGTAGTCTGCGAAGTTCTCGACGAAGCTTGCGAGGATCCTGTGGTCGAGACATTCTATGGCGCTCGTCGCAAGTTTCTCAGCGATCGCTGGATCCGTTAAGGCCGCTCGTACGACCCTCACAAGCAGGAAGTACAGTCTGTCAACATCCTCATCGCGCTCAACCACGGTATGAGCGAACTTTGAATCGCCGCGAACAAACGCCGAAACGGCGTCCTTCTGCATGGACAATGTGATCAAGTGGAGCCTCCGCAGAATCTTGTCAGGAAAGAGCAAAGATGGTTCGATGAGACACTGTATGACTATCTTCTTTGTGTCCTCCTCGACAATCTCAAGACCCACTAGGCTACGAACGATCCTTCTCACCGTCTCCCTTGTGTCTGGGTGGATTGCCTGTTGAGAGATGATTTCGAATACGTCGTATCCGAGGAGATACTTCTCCTCAATCTCTCGCCGCAACATTGGGCTTGGCGTCAACGTGACCGTGCTGATCTTCCGTTCTTGCTCACCATAGGGCTCAGCAAGCAGCTTCCCATCTTTCCGCTCGGAGAAACTCAGAATGGCACCTCTCTCAAGCTTGTTTCTGACGACCCAAGGTTTGGGAAGGGTCACGAAGAATGTTCCGTCTGACGTTCTTTGGAGACGACGAAGATCCAAGCCGGTTCAGCACCAGTGACTCGTTCCATGGTCATTCAGATTAATGAAGTGATCACGGCAGGTCACCAATCCGTTTAAGATCGCCTGACGTCATCTAGAGGCTGTAGTAAGAGTTTCTCCATTACCAGCGAGGAGGCATGCCGTATGCAGGTCCACGAAGAGTTCAAACGCGTCGTTGAGCGCGTGGTCTCTGCAGGATGGCAGCTTAGCACAGATGCCTTCGAGCTTCTGCGGACTTCGGCCGGCCGCCTCGACCAAGACAAGCTAGCTGACGAATTAATTGCCGCAGCAAAGAAGCAGCCCACGGGACGGCACCTGATTGATCGCGACGTTGTCGAGCAAGTTCTTAACCGCCTGCTTCCTCTGGCTGAGACGATCCGGATCTCCGAACCCGTTAGCGCTGACGCGCCAGTTGCTGCTCAGATTCAGAGCGAGCTAAAAGTGTTGAAAGATCCCTCGAGTACTTCGACCTTCGGTGGATCAATGGAAGATTTCAACCGGCACTTCCGGGACCGATTTGTGAAGATGCGTGACATCCTGCAGAGAAGAAGTGATGCGAGGGATGCAGGCACAGTATCGAATGCCCTCAATGCCCAGCAGAACGAGCATGTGAAGCTCATCGCGATGATAATGGAGAAACGCGAGCGAGGGAACAGACTCTTCCTGACTGTGGATGACCCTGAAGATACTGCACAGGTTCTGGTCCAAACTGATCGCGACCGCCAACTCTACGATATGGCCCTAAGGGCTCCACTGGACCAAGTTGTCTGCATCGAGGCAGTGAAGAGCAGCCGGAGTCTTCTCGTCGCCGAGAGAATCACGCTCCCAGATATCCCGGAGAGAAGGCCTCAAGGAGCAAAGGAGGAAGTCTATGCGGTTCTCCTGTCTGACATCCATGTTGGTAGCAAGAAGTTCCTAGAAGACGCTTTCAAACGCGCAATTCGTTGGCTGAACGGCGAGGTAGGAAACCCCCAACAGGTATACGTGGCTCAACGAACCAAGTACGTGATCATCGCGGGTGATCTGGTAGACGGAATAGGAGTGTACCCTCGGCAAGAGGAGCAGCTAACCATTCCCGACATCTACGAGCAGTACAGGTCTGCGGCTAAGTTCATCGAACAGATCCCGGAATACGTGGACGTCATTCTCGTTCCTGGCGATCATGACGCAGCAAGGCAGGCCCTTCCCCAGCCGGCGATCCCGAAAGAATTCGCTGAGCCTCTGTACGAGGCGCGACCAATAACCTCGCTCGGCAATCCAAGTGAAGTGGAGGTTCACGGGGTACGTTTCTTGGTACATCATGGCCGAAGTCTCGTTGACTTGTTGACGAGCGCTCCTGGCATGAGCTTCGATAGACCCGAGAGAGCGATGGAGCTTCAACTAAGGTGCAGACACTTGGCTCCCGAGTACGGCAACCGGACATCTATCGCGCCGATGCCGGTGGACCATCTGGTAATCGAGGATCCGCCCGACGTATTCCATTCAGGCCACATCCATGTGTTTGGCCACGAGCAGTACAGAGGAACGCTCATCGTGAACTCGGGTGCGTGGCAGGCACAGACTGACTATCAGGAGCGACAGGGCATCAAACCAACGCCGGGCCTACTGCCGGTAGTGAACCTTCAAACGCTGAGGCTCAGCGTCACCAACTTCATGTCGACAAGTGGGTAGCTCTCTGCCGGCCAGAGCTAATCCCCTAGCCACGATGCCGACAACACGGATAGGCTCGGGAACCCTCGACGTAGCACAGTAGGCTCGAATGATCTTTCTCGCATGGGCTACCGGGATGCCGACAACTTCAAAGTGCAGCGGCTGCTCCGAAGGTTTCGGCGCGAATACGTGAATTCTCCCCAGGTTGCGTACCAACTCCCATCGTTTGTTCCAGTCTGTGAAATGTTTCTTGAGTGCGCGTTTGACGGAGGCGTTGTCGGGCTTTTCTCGAGAGATAATGATGATCGGAATGTGAAGTATATTGTGAAGTCGTCTCGAATCGAAGATATTGAACCCGGCGAAGGACATCCCTGAAAGAAAGATGAGGTCCGCTCGTTTTCCCTTCAGCAACCTCAGGATTACATCAGTTGAGTCTAGCCCATCAACTTCTAGGACCCCGATACGCATGCTGTCGAACCTTAGTCGATCAAACCAGACCGCAACCAGCGATGCGTGAATGTCACATGATTTGACTGTTCCATCGCGTTTTGATGGGCCGTCGTCTATGCCGACAACCCTAAGCGGCTGTTGCATGCCTTTGAAGGGACCTCGGAACGTGGCCGAACAGTCGCCCGACGAGGGTATCCTCCGAATAGGTTTCAACTATGACTCTAGGTGAGACTCCGAGCCTTATCTTCTTGGTTCTGCCATACCGACCGAAGCTCACGACTCTCGCATTCAGGATTCCCATGACGTCAAGCTCGTTCACCAGCCCGCTGACACGCCGTTGCGTAAGTGGATCCAACCCAGCGACCGAGCAGAGTTCATGATAGACCTCGTAGATGTCGCCCGTGATCACGCCTTCCGGCGCGTGATTAGTGGCGAGGTACGCGCAGACCAACACGATCTTCGAGTGCACAGGTAGCGACTTCAAGACCTCGGCAACTCTGTCATGTTCAATCTTGTGTTGTGCGCGTCTGACGTGGTCCTCCTCGATCGTGCGTGCGCCTTCGCGTTCCGCAAGCTCTGCTGCCACCCGCAACAGATCCAGAGCTCTTCTGGCATCGCCGTGCTCGCCGGCGGCTAGGCCTGCACAAAGTCGAAGAGACGGTTCCGACAGGATTCCATCAGCAAATGCCAGCTTGGCCCTGTCAAGCAGTATGTCATAGAGCTCGTTTGCGAGATAGGGCCTGAAGACGACCTCCTCTTCACTCAGAGAACTCAGCACGCGTGGGTCCAAGAACTCCTTAAAGTGCAGGTCGTTGGAGACCCCAACTATTCCAATCCAGCTTTGACCAAGTTCCTCGTTGATTCTGGTCAATTCGTAGAGTAGAGAATCGTCTTGACGACCTTTAACGAGGGCGTCTATTTCATCCAAGACAACTATGAGAGCGATTTTATCGGCGTTCAGGCCGTTCCTGAACCTCTCGACGACTTCACCCAATGCCAAACCTGTGAAGGGAATCTCAACTCCGACGCATCGACAGAGATCAGCGAGTACTCGATAGTTGCTGCCGGCCATACGACAGTTGACATACGAGATTCGAACCGGAGCGCCGACGTCCTCAGCTTTCTTCTTCAACCTCTCCAACACGAATTTTGCGACTATGGTCTTGCCGGTTCCTGTCTTCCCGTAAACGAAGAGGTTGGATATCTTGGAACCACTCAGGGCCGGCGCCAGAATGGCACCGAGCCTCTGAATGTGTTCGGCACGATGAGGCAACGTGCTCGGTATGTAGTCGTTCCTGAGAACATCTCGGTTACTGAACAGTTGCGGCCCAGTGAGGAAGTTCTGGAAGATACCTTCAAGAACATCTGCCGATTCCATGCGGAACTTCTCCACTGGCAAGCCCTGTGTTTCTACTTGAACTCGTATTAATCATCCCTGTCGAAGAAGCGAGACTAATTGCAACAAAAAAATCGTGAAAACTAAAAGATGTGTATTGGGATGACGTAAGACGCCATGTCCCCGGGACCCCTACCTTTCCGATGGAGACATGTGTTCCCAAGAGTTGGTTGGTTATGCTTCGAAGAAGTTCCCAGTTAGCTAACACCCTTTTTTGGAATAAAACAGATTGTGTGAATTAGTGTACTAGTTACACTAGTGTGACGTGTAACAATGTAAAAGGCCATAGTTGTCTCCACTGGAAAGGGAGGGGTTAGGGAGGCTTCGCTTCTCTCCACCATAGGTTGTGAATCTTCTCTCTTTATAGGAAGACCTGGCAGTTTCCGAAGATTTCGAGCGGGAAATGAGCTCACATTCAGTGAACTAGCACACCCCCCTCCATTTCCGCTGGAATGCTTCGATTTTCCGATGGAAACTGTCGAGTAGCATGAACCATAGGGCCCGTAACTCTCTTTATCTAACTGTACTTCACAAAGCGTTGTGACGGTGTGACTGGTTGGCAGTCAAGCGTCTTAGAATTGAATTCTATGATGACTCAGGCTGCCGACATACGCTTTCGCTTGAAGGTCCTCTCACTCGAGAGAAGATTGCGAGAATCCTTGACTACACGGAACTCATGGGCGGTCTGACTCCTGCGTCAACAAATCATGATCTACCTCAGCACGCGCGCACTAAACTAGACCGTGTTCGAGATCTTGTAGTTCACGGATTCCGAGAGAACATATTCTCCTCCCATGATGTTCGGAGACAGTATCAGGAGCTCTATGTAGAACCGATACCCCTGACGACGGTTGCAACCTACCTCTCCAGGTTCGTTGACAGGGGCCTACTGCATCGTTCCGGCTCTCCCGGCCGATGGCGCTACTCCCTGGCTGAGCGACTGCCTAACGTGCGGGTTGAGTAGTCTCCTGACGGGGAACTCGGGCTAGTACTTCTCTCACCTTGTCATTGAGACGATACTCGTACGGTTGACGGTTTGCCTCTCTCTCAACGAAGCCTTGTTCGAAGAGTGACTTCATCAACCGAGCTGTGTGTTCGCGGGATTTCATCATGAGTCGTCCTATCTCAGGGGCCGCCTTTGGGCCACCTACTAGAAGTTCCAGCACTTGCTTCTCTGTCGGCGAGAGTTTCGCAAGCGTGCCTTCCGTTACGACACCTACAGGGACGGCAGGAGTGCCAGCACTTTGTTGCCCAGGAACACTCAATTGGTCGATGCGAGCACGCATTTCTTGAACTTCTTGCTCCACGTTCTTGAGGTTTTTTTGGAGTCCATCCACTTTCTCAACAAAGCGTTTCACGTTCGCCATCCAGCCCTGCATGAAGTTCAGCAGGCGTTCTTTGTCTGCAGTCTGTCCCTCCATCCCTAGGCGTGTTTGATTCGCTGACAAGATCTGAAGCTGTTCTGACAGTTCCCTCGTCAATGCTTCGCTCTGTTCGATCCGACTCGACAGCGAGCCAACCATGGCTGAGAGCATTTGCTTTGCTTCGCGGTAGCTCATGCGAGAAATGTCCAGCCTTCGAAGCACAACACCAGTCAACAGAGCTCCGAAACCTGCCGAAACAGGCGCAAGCAGCCAGAAATAGTCCAAGACAATTCCTGCCGCCTGACTGTTCGCCTCGTCCGCTTTTATGTCTTGAATACTTCCGCTTTGTCAATTTGACATGGTGGACTGGCGTAATTTGGCTGTGACGCGTCACACGCGTCACACTCGTGACGGCTCCAGTGACGCGCATAGGCATGTGATCTTTCGCGCATACATGAGCCTGCACGCACTCCCTGTGTCTCATGGTCTCGATTCATGCTCAACCCAGGCGGAGTCTTCCTGGGAAGAGGACAGGGCTTGTGGAGAGACCGGCAGGCGTCACACCTCTGTGATTCGTGTGACGTCACACTGCCATCGCGTTAGGCACAGGCGTGATATGTTTGCGCTCGACACGGGTCCAGTGCATGTCACGTGATATCTCGCTGGCGTTTGAAGGAACTCATTCTTGCAAGGTCACCTATGGAGCTATCCAACGCGTTTTCCAGGGCTTTCATGGCATCATAGGCCTCCGCATCGCTCTTAGGACCCATTTCATGCTTAGCGTCAAGGAAAGTTTTCATTTCGTCGCCTAGGCGGAGAAAAGGTTCCAATTTGGGGCTGTCAAACAGGCCGAAGTACGCAAGTATGAAGACCGTGTAGATGGACTTGATGACGTTTCGACGGGCTTGGGCGAGGGATCTGTTGAATGCACCTTTGCTTACTTTCCGTCGATCCGATCTAGGGCCGTTGTTCTCAGGTGATGATTGGGTTGTCGGCCATAAGACATCGATAACTAGGGTCGCGAATTGAACTTCTGTCAGATGGCTGTTCTGCAGTAAAGTCCTCGCGAGCCTGTCGTCTCTGAGCTTGTCAAGGGACCAGTCGATGGGTGATTGAGCCTGTTCTGCGGTCATTTTGAGGACCTTTCTAGGAGATACAATTTCGTATCCCCGGCATCCTCATCCTCCCGCCCTGATAACCGTTGCTCGACCGTCTCGCCAGAAACGCGTGGAACGTTGAAATAAGTGGCGGATCACCCATGCGCCCAGTGATACTAGAATGGGTCGTCGACGTAGACGCGTCATCAGGATCGTGAAGAAGAAGCTGCCCACGGTCTTCACCTGTCCAGTCTGCAGTGAAGATGCTGTCAAGGTCACATTGCCCAAAGGTGCAGGTGTGGCAGTCGTTCAGTGTGCCGCATGTGGAGCGAAGGAGGAATTTGATGTCCCTCGAGGCACGCAGATGGTCGACGCCTATTGCAAGTTCACAGACAAATACTACGCAACCGGAAAGCCTCAGCCTCCAGCTCAAGAACTCAGCAGTGACCAGGCCAGCTAATACTGAAATCTTCGCCGATTCCGCCGCGCGGTAGGAAGTCCTCTCTGCGTAGGATTAAATTCGTACGTCTCCTAATGCATCCTGATCTTTACTTGAAAGCCGGGAACCTTGCAGGGACGAGCCCAAACGGCGACCGTCTTCGAATTCAATTTGATCAACTGTACGAATTGGCAGCTCTCGCACGTTCAAAGGGAATGGATCCTTCGCTCGAACCAGAATGCAAGGTCGCAAGAGATGTTGCCGAAAGGGTCGAGAAATCAGTAGGCCCCCCGGGCATAGCGGGAAGGATCCGAGAGCTCTCGTCGATGATTCCGCGCGAGGAAGTCGCGATCAAAATTGCCGAGGAAATAGCGCTCGCTCGTTTTGCGTCAGAGGGAGAAAGCGCGGCGGAGCAGGCGATACGTACCGCCGCAGCGATCCTGGACGAAGGCGTGACAGCGGCACCCGTTCAGGGAATCAACACAGTGAAGGTCAAGAACAATCCCGACAAAACGAAGTATCTTGCACTCTACTTCGCGGGACCCATTAGATCCGCAGGCGGAACTGAAATGGGCTTGACCGCTGTTGTCGCGGAATATGTTCGCCAGATCGTTGGACTTGGCAAATACAAGGCCACAGAGGTCGACGCCAAACGGTTCGTGGAGGAGCTCAGACTCTACGAGCGTGAAGTTGCCCGATTCCAGTACCATGTTCCTGATGAAGAACTCTACAACGCGATACTGAAACTACCCGTAGAAATCACTGGGGTCGAGACCGACCCCGTTGAGGTCGCCTCGTACAGAAACGTTCCTAGAATAGAGACCAATCGCGTCAGAGGCGGGGCTCTACGAGTCGTCAACGATGGTCTCATAGGTCGCAGCCAGAAGGTTCTGAAGATCGTCGAGAGACTGGACCTCCCAGGATGGGACTGGCTGCGTGATCTTCGTCAGCCGTCTCCTGAGGCTGACGAGGTCAAGGAACTAATGTTCATGGAGGATGTTGTCGCTGGACGGCCCATCTTCTCGTTCCCCGGAGCCCTGGGCGGCTTCAGGCTCCGCTATGGCCGAACACGCGCGACAGGAATGGCCGCGATCGGGATTCACCCTGCTACAATGGTGGCCCTCGACGATTTCCCGGCGACCGGCACACAGCTGAGAATCGAAAGGCCTGGGAAAGCAGGGATCATCACGCCAGTTGACACCGTAGAGCCTCCTATAGTCAAGCTGACCGATGGCTCGGTGGTCAGGCTCGACAGCGCCGAGCACGCAAGGCAAGTGCAGAAGTCCATTCAGTCGGTGCTTTTCGTCGGAGACTTGCTCATCTCGTATGGTGAATTCCTTGAGAATAACACGCCGCTTGCATCGCCGGGATTTGCGGAAGAGTGGTGGGCACAGTTACTCAAGAACCGAATTGAGCTGGGCTTTCAATCTCTATCCGACGCTGAGCAGGCCTGCGGTGTACCAAAAGCTAGGCTCAAGTTGCTTATGGAAGACCCTCTGCGATCGTACCCATCCCCTCCTGAGTGTTTGATGATTTCTCAGCGCCTCAGCGTGCCTTTGCATCCGCGTTACACATGGTTCTGGGAGAGGCTTTCCCCCGAAGACTGGGCATTCCTTAGGGAGACGATGGGTCCTCATCTAACTGGCTCGAAGAGTACAATCGTCACGTCGATGGAACCGAGGCTGAAAGGGCTTCTGGAAACGCTCTGCATTCCTCACACAGTCCAAGACCGCACTATCTCCTTTGGCGAAGAGGCGATCGTGCTTGCGGCATGTCTTGGTGCAGGTAAACCAGCGCCTGACCACATGGGAAAGAGCGGCTTAGACGCCGCGCAAGCAGCTGCAGGGTTTCCTATCTTTCCTCGAGGTGGGACGTTCATCGGAGCAAGGATGGGGAGACCCGAGAAGGCCAGGAGAAGAGAGATGCGTCCGGTCACACACTGCCTGTTTCCTTTGGGTCTTGCAGGGGGACCGAGACGTAACATCGTGGAAGCGGTCAACTCGGGAAGCATCCTAGAGGTGGAACTCATCAGGCGCCGCTGCAAAACCTGCGGAGCTATCACTCACCAAACCATTTGTCCAAAATGTGCGGTGAGAACAGAGGTCGAGATGATATGTCCGAAATGCGGAAGAACAGTTCCGCAAGGGCTCTGTCCCGTATGCAAGATCAACGCGCGCTCATACGATAGGACAACCGTGTCATTGAGTGAAATCTGGTCGGCTGCTTCGAGGAAACTGCGGTTGACAGAGCGGCCTGAAGTGGTCAAAGGCGTCAAAGGCCTCATGAGCGGATCCAGATGTCCAGAACCGCTCGAGAAGGGCATCCTCCGAGCAAGGTATGACCTTTCCATGTTCAAGGACGGCACCGTCAGGTTTGATGCGACAAACGCTCCATTGACTCACTTCCGACCAGCAGAGATTGGCGTCACGCTTGAGAAGCTCCGCAAACTGGGCTATGAGACAGACGCTGATGGGAACCCGCTTCAGGATCCCAATCAGGTCGTTCCGATAGAGCCTCAAGACATTATCGTGAACGATTCTTGTGGAGACTACCTTGTGAGAGTCGCAGAGTTCATCGACGATCTATTAGCACGATTCTACGGTCTGCCATCCTTCTACAGCATCAAGGCTCGTGATGATCTCATTGGGCATCTTGTCGTTGGCCTTTCGCCTCACACATCTGTAGGAATAGTCGGCAGAATCATTGGCTTCACGAAAGCTAGAGTATGTTTCGCTCACCCGTTCTGGCATGCGTCAAAACGGCGGGACTGCGATGGCGACGAAGACTCCGTCACCCTAGCGTTGGATGTCCTGCTGAACTTCTCGAAGTCATTTCTGCCATCCCGCATCGGAGGCATCATGGACGCCCCGCTACTTCTAACGGTTGTAATGAAACCTACAGAGATAGCTCGGCAAGCTTTCAACCTTGAAGCGGTAAGCAGGTTTCCAGTTAGGTTCTTCGAAGAGGCGTCCAGAAACGCAGATCCAAACACAGTAGCTGACTTAATCGAAGTCGTTGTGCACAGACTGGGAAGCGATCAGATACTCCAGCCAATCGGCTTCACACACGAGATAGGAGACATTAACACCGGGACTCATGAGAGCGCCTACACTCAACTTCCAACCATGATCGACAAGATGGCCGGGCAGCTCAATCTCGCGGAGAAGATACGCGCCGTCGTCGCAGCGGACGTGGCTCGACGAGTGCTCTCAACGCATCTGATGAGGGACTTGATCGGTAACTTGAGGGCCTTCTCAACTCAGCGGATGCGATGCATGAAATGCAACGCGAAGTTCCGCCGCCCTCCATTGAGAGGAGTCTGTCCGAAGTGCGGAGGGAAGATTACGATGACGGTCTATCGGGGAACCATTGAGAAGTACCTAGACCTAGCCCGGGATCTTGTTCGACGCTACGACCTCGGAACCTACAACGCTCAGAGACTACTATTGCTTGAGGAGGAGCTGAAGTCGCTATTCCGCGAAGAGCATGATGAGAGTCAAGAGAAGAAGCAGCCAGCCTTGGCAGATTTCATGTAAACAATGTGGTGCCAAATGGCAAGGAATGAGATGCATCCGAAAGCGTATCTGGCAACGAAACGTAATGTCAAAGCAGGACTGAGAGCTCGTTCCAAGATCCTATTCGTCTTGGAAGAAGCGAAGAGAGGTGCCACCGACATTTCTAAGCGAAGCGGTCTCGGATACGACTGCGTCACATATCATCTGAGGTCGATGAAGAAGGAGGGTCTGGTCGAGCCATCCAGGCAGCGCCCTTTTGTGTGGGCGCTTACTAGGTTCGGTCAGCAACGCTTGAATCCGTAGCCGAAATGTGACGTTCTTAGCAAAGATGTCATAAATGACATCTTCCCCCTATTCTAGCTGAGAGAGATGCTCCCAGAAGAAGACCTCAGAACTGCATCCACGATCTTCAACGCGCTCGGCAGCGTTGTGAGGTTACGAATTTTGAAAATGCTCATTGAAACGAAGAGGCCGCTCCACATAAAGGCCGTAGCCCGAAACCTCAACATGGACTATGCAGCTGTCTATAGACACGTCCACGTTCTGAGAACAGCCAGACTGCTCGAAGTGTTCGAGGTTGGAAGGTCACGAGTTCTCACCCCGCGAAAACCGGAACTGCTTAGTGATTTGCTCCAAAGGACAAGAGAGATCGAGGCCTAGTTCGACTGTAGTTTCTGGAACGCACTTGTCTGAAGATACTGACCTAGAAAGGCTCTGAAGCCGTTATGTCCGGCAATGGCGCTCGTGAACACGCTCATCACCGCGATCTCGAACCAAGCTTTCGTGAGAATAGGAATGACGAAGCCGGAGAGAAAAGCTTGGTTCGGCATGAATATTGGGATGAATACCATGAAGAGTGCATAGATCCACGCGGCTTCGGGCACGAAACCAAACAATACGATCGGAATCAGTAGAGCGGTTCTGTTGTGTGAAGACTTCACGGCTCGGGTGAGAAGGCCAACGGTGAATCCACTGATTGCCTTTCCAACGCTTGTTCCGAATCCGAGTATGCCCAACTGGCCTCCTATGAAACCAAAGAAGGCTGAGGGCAGGATCCCGGCTAGAAAGCCGGCTAGAGCGCCCACCATGGGGCCTCCGAAGACTCCGGCGATGAACACGGGCAGAGAGGAAAAGTCCAGCGCAACTTGGCGGACCATCGTTGGCGCAATCGTGATCACAGCCAAGACGTTTCCGACCGCGCCCATGGATAGCGCGAACGTCAAATCCTTGACGGAAAGAGCGCGCAACAAGCGGACCTCGCGTGGTGTGGAGAGCTTTGTTGCTATAATACTTGTTACGCATGTTATCACTAAATGATAATTACGTCATCATATTAATGCATGGCGGTCATTCTTTGAGGGCTTGACAGTTACGTTATAGAGGTCCATCCGGAGCCAAGACGTGGGGAGGTCTTGGATTGCGTATCGCTGTCCTTGCGGGTGGCGTGGGAGCGGCCAAGTTTCTCCAAGGCCTCGCCAAGGTAGTGTCTCATGAAGATCTCTCATGTGTCGTCAACACAGGCGACGACATTGTTCTTCACGATCTTCACATCTCGCCGGACTTGGACATAATCACCTACGCGCTCGCCGGCATAGTCGACGATGAGAAGGGATGGGGCATCCATCAGGACACCTTCAACTGCTTGGAGTCACTCAGGAGCCTCGGATCCGACGAGTGGTTCAGACTCGGCGATAAGGATCTGGCAACACACGTTTACAGAACGGAACTATTGAGGCGCGGTCTTTCGCTCTCGGAAGTCACAGTCATCCTTTGTCAGCGTCTCGGAGTGAAATCTCGCGTCCTCCCAATGACCAACGACAAGTTTGAAACTTGGATCGGAACTGATGCTGGCTGGATGCATTTTGAAGAATACTACGTGCGAAGAGGGTGCAGAGACGAGATTAGAGGTGTCCAGTTCCGCGGTGCCGACAATGCGCGCCCAGCACCCGGAGTGCTAGAGGCATTAAGAGGCGCCGACCTAGTCATAGTTGCGCCAAGCAATCCGATTGTGAGCATCGGAACAATCCTTGCCGTGCACGGCATCCGGGAAACACTGCGGCGAAGAGACAAGCCTGTTGTGGCTATCAGCCCAATCGTAAACGGTTCACCACTAAAAGGACCAGCGGACAAACTCATGTCACATCATGGCGTGGAAGTTTCCCCGAAAGGTGTCGCTAGACTCTACGAGGATTTCCTAGACATGATAATCTTGGATAACGCGGATAGGGAATCGATCGGCGACATCGCTTCCATGGGAATCGAAGCAAGGGCAACAAACACAATCATGAAGACGAGGGAAGACAGGAGCCGCCTCGCAGAATTCACACTGGCAAATGCGAACGATCGATGGCCTTCTCGGTGAAAGACAAGATGACGCAAAGCACGCGCAGCATTTGCACCTACGCAATAGTCCCGGTCAATGAATCGTCTGCAGCGAAGACCCGCCTAGCTCGGACGCTCACTAGGAGAGAACGTGCTTGCCTGAGCCTAGCTATGTTGTCGGATGTCTTGGACGCTTTGCGCCAGACGGAAGGGATTCGCCAGATTTTGGTCGTTACTCGTGACATCAACGCAGCTCGGTTGGGGGCAAGGAAAGGCGCGCATGCTATCTCGGAGGGCCGGGCTCACGGTTTGAACCCTGCGGTTCGAAGGGGCATTCGCTTCGCCGAGCGTGAAAGCGCCGATCAAGTCCTCATAGTCCCGGCCGACGTTCCTCTTGCCAAGTCTTCCAATTTCAGGAAAATACTGAGGATGGGACGCAATGCTAGGGCTCTCATCGTTCCTTCATATGATCTTGGAGGAACGAACGCCCTGCTTCTGCGTCCACCTCGTGTAATGCCGATCTCCTACGGTAGAGACAGTTTCAGACGACATTGCAGGCTGGCTCGAAAGAGGAATCTGAGGATTCGGATCCTGAAACTCCAGTCTGTGGGACTGGACGCAGATACTCCGTTAGACTTGGTGCGAATTAGGTCAGCGTCCGGGAACACAAGATCTCAGCAATTCTTGAGAAAGCGCTCCGCACACTGAACCCCATAACTGCAGCCTGCTGGGCCAGCTCAAGTTAGGCCGAGACCGTTTCGAACTAGAAACTCCTTTGCGGATCTGTCGTGTTTCTCAATCCATTTTGAAGTTTGCGTCTTCCACTTCAAGTGCTCCGTGTAGCTGGTTTCCTTTCCCGAGTACTTCCGATAGTAGCCTTCTCGTTCCATTACTTCGTCCGCAAGTCTGAGGTAGTTGTCGATCTCTTCTGTCGCAGTCTCCTTGTACTTGTTCCTGTGAACTACGATCTCAAGCGGCCATCTTGGTCTTAGCGGAGGTGATTCTTCAGGATAGCCAAGGCAGAGGCCGAGAAGTGGTATCACTCCCTGAGGGAGATCCAGCACGTCGTAGATTTCCTTCATTGCATAGAAGACCGCTCCGACGAAGCAGCTCCCTAGACCCATGAACAGCGCTGCGGTAGCCATGCTCTGAGCGACTATACTGGCCTCAACAATCGAGAAGAGTTTCGCGTACAAACCTGCACCGTGTTTCAGGTGATAGTCATGCCCGAGCCGGTCGAGCATAGCTCGAAATCTGCGAACGTCGACACATACAAGAATGAAGACGGGTGCTTTCGCGATGAACCTTTGTTGGATTGCTTCTCCGATCCTGGAAAGCTTCTCAGCATTGTCGACTACGACTAGACTGTAGGCCTGGAATCCGCCTGGACTGGGCGATCTCTGGCCGGCCAGGAGGATCTTGTTGAGGGCGTCTTGTCCGACAGGGTCCTTTCTGAATCGCCTGATACTGACGCGCTTCAGCATAACGTCAACAGCAGCGCTCAATTGATCTCACCTATACCCACGAGGCGTTTGGTAACAAATGCTTCGGCTTACCCAGCGATCCGGCGCGCAGCTTTAACCGGCTTGGTACATGAGCCAGTCCCACACTGGTTCCGTCTCTGTCCTTCACACTCCTACGTTGGTCTCATTCGTCTTCTGCGTGTGGTACTGCTCGGGCATGTTCGGTTCACCAGACACTTCTGACACAACGGTTTGGGGGCTTTGCAGATCTCGCGTCCGAAGCGGATCAGAGAGAGGTGCATTGCCACTCTGCGATTGGCAGGTACGAGTCTTTCAAGAGCGAGTCGGATCTCTTCGTAACGTGCATTCTTTCGAACTATCCCTAGGCGTTTACTGACTCTCGTTACATGCGTGTCGACCGGAATTGTTGGGTGACCCGCCACGAATGCGAGCACGATGTCTGCCGTCTTGTAGCCGACGCCCGGTAGCTCGGTCATGATTTGTCTAGCCTCTGTGGGTCCCCTCTTCAGGACCGAATCGAGGTCGCCCCCGTACTGGTCGAGGATAATCGATGAGACCTGCTTGATCCTAGGCGCCTTAACTCTGTAAAGCCCTGCAGGCCTGAGGCAATCAATCAGCTCGTCGATCGGAGCCTGCAAAAGAACTTCCGGAGTGATCTCAAACCGGTTCTGCAGCCTTTCCATCGCCTTGTTACTGTTCACGTCATTTGTATTCTGTGACAGGATGGTCCAGATCAGAGTCTCAAACGCGGTGGTAGATCCGGCGCTGTACCGCACTGGGAATCGGCGCAGGATCTTGCCAAGCATGAGTTTCTGCGAAGCGAGCGACGAGCGTCTCGTTACCAAGGTCTTCCCCACGCCTGAGACGCCAGTTTTGTCTACTCTACTGAACTTGCGACTTCTTTGACTACGCCCTCGAATACGTCGAGTCCCGCATCTAGCAGCTCTCGCGTGATCACTAGCGGCGGCACGAATCGCATTGTGGATTTGCCTGAGGTTATGATTGCGAGTCCTCGCTTGAAGCACTTCATCATAATCTCTTGGGATAGCTCCGAGCCAGGCTGTTTCGTGTCAGGGTCCTTGACGATCTCGGCACCAACCATGAGTCCTTTGCCGCGAACGTCACCGATTATGGGATACTTACGCTGTATCTCCTTGAGGCGATTCAACAGGTGCGCTCCTTGTTTGGTGGCGTTCTCGAGTAGGTGCTCCTGTCTGATCACGTCGATCACGGCGAGGCCTGCGACGCATGCGACTGGGTTTCCTCCGAACGTCGTAGCGTGTGATCCGCCTTCCCAATCCATCAGTTCATCCTTGCTGATGAGTGCGCCTATCGGAAGGCCGGAACCGATTGCTTTCGCGACACAGACCGCGTCTGGAATAACATCGAAATGCTCAATTGCGAACCATTTGCCGGTCCTTCCGATTCCCGACTGAATTTCGTCGTCTATCATGATTATGTTGTGCTTGTCGAGAAGCTTTCGCAATCGTGCGAAATAGTCGTCGGGCGGAACTACACATCCCCCTTCGCCTTGAATGCTCTCAACAAACATCGCGGCGACGTTCTCAGCTGGAATGTACTTGCTGAGGACTTCTTCCTCGATGAAGTCTACACACCAGAGATGACATTCCGGATGAGATAGGTGAAACGGGCAGCGATAGCAGTATGGGTACGGCACATGCGTGGCCCCCGGCACGAGTGGAAAGAAATGTCTGCGCTGCACGGGTTTGCTCGCGGTCAGGCTGACTGCTCCGAGTGTTCGTCCATGAAATGCGCCAGTATAGGCGAGGAATAGGCTGTTACGTGTGTGCCATTTGGCCATTTTCATGGCGGCTTCAACGGCTTCGGCGCCGCTGTTGGAGAAGAAGACTCTCTTCGTGAAGGTACCCGGCGTGATCTTTGTGAGTTCCTTACTCAGATCGACTATCGATTGATAGTAGAAGTCCGTGTATGAGTAATGGATCAGTTTCTTCGTCTGTTCAATGATTGCGCTGACGACCTTTGGATGGCAGTGGCCTACGTTGAGAACGGCCAGGCCGGAGTTGAAGTCGATAAATTCGTTACCGTCCACATCCTTAATGATGCATCCTGATCCTGATTCTGCTACGAGTGGATACCATCTCACCATGGACTTCGAGATGTAGGATTCGTCGCCACGCACAAGCTCGCGAGCTTTAGGTCCGGGAGGTGTGACTACTATCTTCGGGTACGACGCCTTCCCGCTCATCCCAGTTCCACCGACAGGTCGAAAGCTACTCTTGTCGGGTCAAAAAGGATTTGGGAAGGCCCAGAAGCTTGCGGGCTCCGATCCTAGTACTTTTCCAACAGGATCTCTATTGTGGAGATGCTTCCACGCGACCCGTCTAGCCGCGTCACTTCTTCGGATCCGATCCTTATGTCCTCTATCTCCAGATCTTTGAGGAATGAGTTCCTGAGCATCAGTACCGTTTCAACTGCTTTTGTGATGGCTTGGCCTCGAGCGCGAACCATAACCTGCTCGGCGCCTGAGTTCAAGAGGGTAACACAGGCGACGACATAATTCATAATTGGCTTCTTGCCGACGCGGACGAGGTTTGCTTGTTCCATGACCGGGTTCACGCTGATAATAGGGTTGCTGGATCTAGGCTCTGTCCCTTGCTTGTCGAGGGTATGGCCTCGTGTACGTTCTCCCCAGACCCTATAAGAATAGCGTTGAACCGCGAAGGTTCTCTTGCATTCCCAAAGGCTCAATGTCCTTGCTTAGACCAGCGGCCTCGTCCGAGCAATCGGAGGAGGTTAGTAACTGCTTAAATTGGTCGTGTTATCGTTGATAGGGGACAGCGTTGGGTTTCGATAAGCCTCTCCTGAATCTCCCAGACCTGAATCATGATCAGGGAGTGAATGCTCGTCCTGTCCTTTCAGACAGGTTTGGAAGGCCCGTCACCAACGCTAGGATCTCACTCAATTCAAGTTCGACATGTAACTTCAGATGTATCCACTGTCACATGGAAGGCATCAAGTCGGCTCCTTCGACTCTGATGACCTCAGACGAGATACAACGCGTCGTTCGCATTCTATCCCATTTCGGCATCGAGGCTGTCAAACTGACTGGTGGCGAGCCAATGCTCCGCGGAGACATCGTTGAGATCGTGGAGAAGCTCAAGAATGTGGGTCTACGTGAAATCTCCATGACAACGAACGGCACGCGCTTCTCAAAGCTTGCCGAAAGGTTGCACGATGCTGGCTTGTCGAGGGTTAACATTAGCCTTCACAGCCTCCGCAAAGACCGTTTTCAGTTCGTCGCAGGAGTCGACGGGTACGACGAGGCAATCAGCGCGGTGAGCGCGGCGATAAAGGCAAAGCTTCTGCCGGTCAAATTGAACATGACATTGATGAGGGGCCTAAACGACGACGAGATTGAGGACGTGATACGGTTCGTACGCGTGTCGGGAGGTGATGGCGAAGTCATCCTCCAGCTCATAGAGCTCGTTGTCACGGATCCAGCGTTCTACGAGAAATATCATTGCGACCTCGCGCCGATAGAAGAGCGCTTGAGGTCTCAGGCAATAGCTGTCTACAGGCGCGGCATGCATAACCGCCCAAGATACATCCTGCCGGATGGAGTCACGGTTGAAGTTGTGCGCCCGATGCACAACTCCGAATTCTGTATGAAGAACAACAGGATCAGGATCACGCATGACGGCAAATTCAAACCATGTCTACTCCGAGATGATAACCACGTCGACTTCCTAACCAGTATGAGAGCTGGCGCCCCAGACGTGGAGATCGTGGAGCTGTTCAAGCGCGCAGTACTTCTGCGCGAACCATACTTCAAGAGCCAGGAACTCGGCGTGCCTGCGTTGGCACAATCACGCTCGTGTTTTAGCGGCTGCCAAGATTAATTGCATCAAGTTCTTGCTGAAGCGCTATTTTCCACAAGGCGTGTGAGTTTCTCTTCGCTGGTCATTTCCAGCTCTGTCGCGAAAACATGCTCGAATGCGCTTATGAGGGGTCGTTTCACTTCTGCCATAGACACTCGCCTCTCCAACTGCTCGGTCATTGATGTCATTACTCCGCTATCATAACCGCAAGGGTTGATCGTGGAGAAGCAGGAGAGGTCTGTTGAAACGTTGAGAGCGAGGCCATGGAATGTAACCCAGCTGCGAACTGCGACACCGATCGAAGCTATCTTCTTCTGCTCACCGATCCACACTCCCGTACGACCTTCTATCCTCTGAGCTGAGATTCCAAAATGATCGAGAGTCTCGATGAGTATTGCTTCGAGGCCTCTCACGTGTCGCCTGATGTCTTTGTCGCGTTGGGTGAGGTCCATAATCGGGTATCCAACCAGCTGGCCGTACCCGTGATATGTGACATCTCCGCCCCGTTCGACCTCATAGATTGGGAATCTCTTGGACAGGATATTCTCAGGCTTCGCTGACTTTCCCATTGTGATTACATCTGGGTGCTCGACGAGTAGCAGAACATCCGGAACCAGCGCTCGCGCTCGCAGTTCTACGAGCCTGTGCTGTAGTTCCCAGGTCTCCTTGTAGTCACGGGTCTGCAGGTCTACCAGCAGTGTCTTGATCATGGTGGTTTCAAGATGTGGATTGCCTTTCCTTTGGCTGCTTCGGTTGCTTCCATGACCGCCTCTGGCAATGTCGGGTGAGGGTGAACCGTCAACGCGAGGTCGTCTAGGGTTGCGCCCATCTCGATGGCGAGCGCAGCCTCGCTGATCAGGTCTGTTACATCGGCTCCGACCATGTGTATTCCGAGGATCTGCTCGCTCTCCTTGTCTGCGACGACTTTGATGAATCCCTCCGTCTCGCCAACTGCTACTGCTCGCCCCAACGCTGTGAATGGAAACTTCCCTACGATCGGTTCGTATCCTTGCTTCTTCGCTTCAGTCTCCGTCAAACCTACGGTGGCGATTTCCGGATCGGTCCAGATAGCGCCTGGCATCGCCTTGAAATCCGCGGCGCTTGCTTCGCCAGCAATCACCTCGGCTGCCACTGTGCCTTGCTTCGAGGCTTTGTGAGCAAGTAGTGGTTGCCCAACGACGTCTCCGATCGCGTATATGCCCGGCACGTTAGTCTGCATCTGAGCGTTTACCTGAATGAATCCTGCCTGATCCGTCTTGACGCCTGTGGTCTCAAGGCCTATCTGGTCAGAGTTTGGTCGTCTGCCCACAACGACCATCACCTTGTCTGCTGGGACCTCGATCTCCTTTCCGTCGGCAAGTTGAGCGCCAACCTTTCCGTCCTTCGCCCATTCGGCGCGAGCTTTCAGATGCGTGTCCACTCCCAGTTTCTTCAGTCTGCGCTCGACGACTCTGACGAGTTCGATGTCGGTGCCGGGTAGGAGTTGGTCGAGCATCTCGATCACTGTGACGTGGCTACCAAATCGTGCGTAGGCCATTCCAAGCTCGAGTCCGCTGACTCCGCCGCCGATAATTACAAAGTTGCGGGGCGCTTCCGCGAATGAGAGCGCTTCCGTTGCAGTGATGACGAACTTTCCATCGAACTTGAACGAGGGCAATTCTACGGGACGTGAGCCGGTCGCGATAATGACGTTGTCTGCAGTGACTATTCTTGAGCCCTCTTTGCTCTTGATTTCGACTTGGTGTGGACCTTGGAATTTCGCTTCGCCGTAGACGACATTCACCTTGTTGCCTTTGCAGAGGTAGGCTACACCTTGAGTGAGTTTGTCGACGACGCCTTTTTTCCATATTTGGAGTTTCTGAAGATCCATTTTTGGTTGAGATGTCTCGATTCCGAAATCTTGGGCTCGCTGAATCTCCTTCATCAATTTGGCGGCGCGCACAATTGTTTTCGAGGGAATGCATCCAACATTAAGACAGACACCGCCAAGCGTCTCTCTCTCAACCAACATGGTTTCGCGGCCCAACTGGCCGAGTCTGATCGCGGCCACGTAGCCGCCTGGGCCGCTTCCAATCACCAAATTCTCAGTATGGTTATCCATGGTCGCTGCGCCTGATGCGAGCGTCGCTACGGTTGTGCAGGCCCTTAATTATCGTAATGGTTGGGCCGCTGCAAGCCGGAGTAATTCAGTGGCGCGTGCGTCTAGAGTTTCGACTGTTCTCCGATTTTCTTCTGGAATATTGAGTACTCGAGAGTTATTCCTCTAAAGGAGTCCCAGAGCTCTAGAACTTCGAACCATAGGCCCAGCAGCATGGAGCACCATCCAATGCCGAAGATACCTACTACCAAGACAACCTGAACTGGCGTGGGAAACACCGTGGAAACTAGAAAGACTAGTGAGAGCGTGAGAAAGCAGGATACTCCCAGAAACAGGCCGAAGAGTGCCCACTTGGCATAGCGCGCACGTTTGAACAGCACCTCCAGCACTTCCTGAATCTCCATATTAGGCGTGGGAAGATTCAGCAGCTGTCTTGTGTGGTCGACAATTCTGCCATATCTGGTCTGGACGACAAGACAGAGTAGGCCCCCGGTCGACGACAAGACCACAGGGACTAAGGCAGTCTGCAACGGGCCAAGCAGATTTTGCAGGTCCAATCAACTATTCTCCTTTCACGGATTCGAGAGCGATCATACATCTACGCGTCCTTTAAGTCCCTTTTTGCGTTCATGAGCCAAAGAACATGGATAGACAGCGCGTCTTCCATACGCGCTTGATGGTGCACACTTTCCCTGAATGCGTCACTCCTATTGGTTAGGAATGATTTCGACATATTCTAGATGCCTTATGGCGAAAGTGAGGTTCGGAATACATCTGCCTTCTCGATCGGACACAGATTTCCGCGCTATTGTCTCGTATGCAAGGAGATGCGAAGATTTGGGTTTCGACTCGGTGTGGGTAGCCGATCACATTCTCTCAGCGGAATCACGCGGCCTCTATGAACCGTTGACAACGTTGTCCATCCTATCTGGCAGCACCGAGGAAATCCATCTTGGGACATCAGTGCTAATTGTTTCTCTTAGAAACCCGGTTCTGCTCGCGGACATTACAGGTACCCTTCAGGAAGCTTCGGATGGGCGTTTGATCTTGGGCGTGGGTACAGGTTGGGACCGGCATGAATTCGAGAGCTTAGGAGTGTCGTTCGAGGAAAGAGGGGCCATAACAAACGAATGCCTAGAGATCATGCGTGGACTCTGGAAAGGCGAAGCCTTCAGCTTTGAAGGTGCGCACTTTAGTGTGAAGAATATCAAGATAGGGACACCGCCAAATCAACCGCCACCGATCTGGATCGGCGGAAACTCTCACGCCGCGATTCGGCGAGCCGCCAGATACAATGCATGGTTTCCGACAGATCCGACCGTGGAAGAAATCAGCCGGGGACGACCAGAGCTTGCCAGGTGGGTCAAGACCAGCGACATGCCCATGGTGGCCGCGCACATATACCTCATAGTGGAGGACACAACCGCCGAAGCCGAGCGGTCTGCAATGTTTCTGAGTGAGCAGACCGGTGACACACTCAGCAAGATCAAGGAATGGGCGATAGTCGGGGATGTCGAGACAGCGAGAGAAAGGATAAGCAACTACATCGATGCGGGCGTTCACTACTTTGCGTTCAGTCTACCCTACATCAAGAACTACGGGGCGTTACTTGATAGGATCATGAGACTAGTCGGCCAATTCTGACTACGTATTCCCAGTCAAAATCATGGTCAGTGCGCGCACACGCGGGCAACCAAACGTCAAGTCAAGGAGATCCGAGCCGACGGGACTCCTGACCGTTCACAACGTAAATCAGACAGTATTCTGCCATTCTAGCCTAGTGACTCGCTTGCGGATCTTACACACTTGCCTGAACGTGATGGACCTAGACAGGTCTATTGCATTCTATCGAGACCGGTTGGGACTGAAGCTTACACGAAGGATTGAAGTCAAAGAGAACAACGCCGAGATCGCGTTCTTGGAAGATCCGGACGGGAGCGCCATTGAACTAACCCATTGGCGTGACAAGAAACAGCTCGTTGAGGGGGACAACTTTGACCATGTCGCACTAGGCGTCAAGGATCTGAAAACCACAATAGAACGCCTCCGGTCAGAGGGCACCACAATAGCCATGGAACTATTCAAACTGAAGGGTGGAACTCACCCGATAGCATTCATCAAAGATCCTGACGGGAATTGGCTCGAACTGATAGAAGAATAACCCTCTTCAGAATCACTGCATGACACTTGAAGGACCACACTTCGAGAGACCTTGAGTTATTATTGGGTCGCTATTGGATGTCTCAATATCGTTCTCAGCTTTTCTGGTTTGGCCCGTCGAGGGTCTCCTAGATAGATTTCGTGGTGTTTTCCACGCAAGTTGCAGCCCTGCTCGAGGGCATGGGTCTTCATCTTCTCAATAGTGCGTGGTTCCTCGGAATACGGTCCGACGTGCATGATCTGCATTGAGAGGCCTTCGTGAAAGCTCTCAAGGCGAACTCTGGACAGTGCTGGATTGTCCCTCTTCTTCCTGACTTGTTGTAATGCCTCCTGAAACATCCCTGTGGTGATGTGCTTAGGCTGCACGATCATCATCGTCCATTTCCACGACTCCTTGCTGTTGAAGTCGAATCCCCCCGAGTCAGTCCACCAAAGCCCCTCCAGTGCCATCACTGAATAGTCAATAGGATTCTTCTTGCGTAGTTTCGACATGAACTTCAGAGTGAATGACGCGCCATAAAGTGCGCCAATAGCGTTCTGGTACTCTAGGGATGTTTCTGGTGTCCGACCAGGTTCGATCTGGCCATCGATCATCGCGAAATTGAAATTGGGTACATCTACGATCTCGACTTTTCTAGCAGACGGAGCGTACAGGTACTTCAGTTGCTTCTTGAGATCCAGCTTCTTCATCTGGACGACACGACCATCAAGAACTGGTGAACAAGCCGACTCCGCACGTATGAGCGTCCGTACATTAAACGATTTGCACGGTCAAGTCTGACGGCTATCTTCACGGGCGTCGTTACCTCGCGCATATCGAGACAATTTTTGAAGGATTTCTTCTGGCTCGGTTAGGGGCGGAAGACAAGTCTTTCCGACGCAAATGTAGGCGCGCGATTGTGGGTCGACCGTGAATCCGAGGCTATCCAAACGTTTCCGGTCCATCTCGGAATCTAGTGGGATGATCATTTTTCTGGGGTCGTATGCTCGCAAGCTCGCTTTGAGCAACTGACCAGTTCCTGATTCCTGTAGTTGACCGACTATGACAATTCGTGTTGGTTCGTTGAGGAATAGGTCGACTGCAAGCGCATACGTTGACGCCATGTACCGATATTTCGCATACTGTCCGCTTAGCGTCTCAAGTGTGGATTTGGCTCTTTGATGATACATCTCCTCTCCAGTGGAATGATAGATTTTGATGAGAAGCATGCTTGCCAGGCTGTTCTCATCAAGCGGTTTCTCGAGTCGGTTCAAGTACCCGGCCGAGTCTGAGTCCGGGATGGAATCGTAGTAACCTCCATTCTTCGTGTCGAGGAGCGTTCCGTCAATGTAACGCATCAGTCTCTGAGCGAATTCAAGATATTTTCCGTTTCCCGTAGCCTCGTATGCTTTAACCAAGGCGTCACCAAAAGCGATCTGATCGATGAGAAGCCCTCTGAGATGCGGTTTCCCACCTGAAAAGTAGTGGTACATCACGCCCGTATTGGGATCATAGGACTCGTCAAGGATTCTGTCGATTGACTTCAAGGCGAACGGCATCAGTTTTGGGTCGTCTAGTAGCGGAGCTGCCTCTAGATATGCGCGGATCATCAATCCGTTCCAGTTCGTATAGATGGTTCTATCAACATTCGGCGACTTGGCGTTCGTGCGCTCACTTCTCGAGAGCTTGTAGTATTCTTCATCGGCGTCTTGGCTTCCATAGAAACCTCCTGCCTCTTGATCACTCAGCGCGGCATTGACGTAGTGTACGATTTCGGTCGCGATTCTCCTGTACTCTTCTCTGCCTGTGGCTTGGTAAGCGTGAAGGTATAGGACGAGTAGTTTCGCGTTGTCCTCGCACATCTTCTCGTAGTGCGGGACAGTCCAGTCACGAGTCGTTGAGTAACGAAAGAATCCGCCTCCGATGTTATCATAGATTCCTCCCTTAGCCATGCGATCCAGAGTTTTGGTTACGATCGTGAGTAATCCCTTGTCGCCACTGTACCAATATTGGGTTAGAGCTATTTCTAGCGCTTCAGCATGTGGGAACTTGGGTGCATCACCAAAGCCGCCGTGAATTGGATCAAAATTGGCTACAACAGAGTCCAAAACATGATCGATGATCTCATGCGAGATTTCAGTTGTCTGGAACTCTCGGGTCTGCTCGATCGATCGCATTGCATCGCTAGACTTTCCACTTAGGTAACGTTCCTTGACTTCTCGAAGGATTGTTTTCATTTGATCTGGAGGTATGTATGTTCCTCCGGTTATGATGTCGCCTCTGGGTGTGAGGAATGCCGTGGTGGGCCAACCGCCCATATTGTATCTTCTGTTGACTTCAGGACGCTTGTCATTGTCCACACGTATCGGGACGTAATCTCGGTTGACAAGTCGTATGACTTCAGGGTCTGAATAGGTTGTTTTGTCCTGGATGTGGCACCAGTGGCACCAGACGGCGCTAATGGCGAGGAGTATAGGTTTGTTCTCAGTTTCTGACTTCCTGAAAGCTTCTGGGCCATACTCGAGCCAGTCAATTCCTCCAGATGCATGATCTCGCGAAGCTTCTCTCAACGGTTCGACCAACTAGTTTTCACTCAATATCGCAGTCGTACTTGACAGATCGTCCCCAAGGAGTGTTGACCGTCCTACTCACAGCCGGGTAATAGAGGAAAGCCAAGCGTGAGCTCCATTCGGATGGACGTGGCTTTCAAAACGGGCTTCCCGCATGTAATTGATCCTCCATCCCGCTCGAAATGTTGCCTTGATCTCTTCCTGTGATAAGTGCCGTGGTCCGAAAGAATCGGGTTCGCGGTCGCTGAAACATAGCATGTAGTAGTT
>Ga0315291_10001382_pt1 | contig 32404 bp, 29 predicted proteins | sample YL17G12_20_MG_FD_203070 | JGI IMG/M metagenome (GOLD analysis project Ga0315291, IMG submission 203070) | Sediment microbial communities from Yellowstone Lake, YNP, Wyoming, USA - YL17G12_20 | ecosystem: Environmental > Aquatic > Freshwater > Lake > Sediment | place: USA: Wyoming | collected...
GAGTACATCACGGTGGAACAGCCGGCCGTAAAATCCCAAATCCTAAATCCCAAATCCCAATAGGGAGACCGATGCGAGTAACCTGTTTTGCATACCGCTGTCCGGAATACGCATGGTGGGGATCTGGATTTGGATTGAAATCTCAAGGTTGAGATTCTAGGGGCTCTTCACAACAAACGGAGGATATATGAAACGGAAGATACTCGGGATGATGGGCAAGATGGAAGTTCTCGTTCGCGAGGAGGGGAAGGTGGGGATCATCGAGGTGGCGGGGGAGATCGATATCTATAATTGCGGTGAACTCAGAAAGATCATCGACGAGTATATCAACCGCAAAATCACCAGGATTGTCGTGGATCTGGGAAAGGTCACCTACATTGACAGCTCGACCATAGGGGTCCTGCTCTCCGAACAGAAGCGCCTGGACGTGCAGCGGGGCGGTTTGAAGCTCCTCAATGTGAAGGGGGCGCCACGCAATGTCCTTGAGATGGCCCGCCTGCAGGACGTGTTTTCAATCTACGACGATGAGCGAAAAGCGATCGAATCATTTGGGGGAATTGACTGATGTACTGCAGGCGCTGCGAGATAGATTATTTCGGCGGGAGCATCTGCGCTCGCTGCGGCGGCACGCTGGAGCGGGGGGAGGTGCGATTCTCGCGCATGGGGCAGCCGCTCTTCCTCAGAGGGGCGCCGCCCATCAGCGGACCCGATCCCTCTCGGCGCGCTGCCCGGGCGGAGAAAGAACCGGGGCGCTCGGAGGGGCTCCTGGTACGGCTCGGCCACAAGCTCATCGAATCGGTGTTCGCGTGTGCATTATTCAGTGTGGTGCTCCGCGTCGGCACCTTCATGTTCAAAATTGTTGACTCCCTGATGGCAACCGGCGGTGACATTCGAGAGGGGATAAGCTTTCTTGCCGAAATGAAGAGGGAGATCAGCGGGTACGAAATATGGTTCTGGGTGCTGATCGCGGTTCTGGTATTCAGGTTCAGGCACAATCCCCGCTGAGGGCAGCGATCAAATCGCGAGGGTCTCTATGGTTGATGTGGCGCACAAAGAATTCCTGAGCCGCCGCGATACCCTGTGCGAAGGAATATGCCGCATGGCGGAGGGGATCGAGCGGCTGTTTAAGCTCGCGATGGAGGGGTTCGGCCGCTTCTGCGCGGAGAGTCTCCGTCAGGCCCTCGAGGGAGGAAAAGCGGTTGAGCCGGAGGCCGAAAGGCTTACGGCTTCCCTCGCCGCCCTCGCCGAGGGATGCCCCGACGGTGAACGGGCGGGCATACAATCGGACATCGGCACGGTCAGCCATTTGAAATTGATCAGCGGTTGCATCGAGGATTTTTGCGAATCAGCCATGGCAAGGATAAAGGAAGGATTGCTCTTCAGCGACGATGCGTTCAGGGAGATCGAGGACCTTCACGCCGACGCACGGTCGCTCCTGCACAGCGCCATTCAGGCGGTCGGGGGAAGGGAGGGAAACCTCTCATCAGAGGTAGCCGAAAGAGGCCGCGCCGTTGAAACGATGATCAACAATTTCAGCATCGAGCACGAGAAAAGGCTCATGTCCGGCACCTGCGAGATCAGGAGCTCCGCCATATTTTTGGATATGCTGGACGCGCTGAGGCGCATCGCCGGGCACGCAGTAGCCCTCGCGCGGGCGGGTGTCTGTTGCACGGGGAGCGCCTAGAGAGATTTCAGGAAACACGCCTTTTTGTTCACTGCCTTCACGATCTCCATCGCCCAGAGGGGCAGAGACGAGATCGCGACTACAAGCAGCCAGTCAAAAATCCCGAGAACCTCCGTCTTGAAGATCCCCTGCAGAAATGGGACGTAGACCACCCCCATTTGGAGGACGAACGACAACGCCGTGGCGATGACGAGCTTCCCATTTGAAAAGATGCCGAGCCGGAAAAGCGATTCTGTCATCGACCGGCAATTGAACGAGTGGAAGAGCTGTGATACCGCGAGCACGATGAATGCGGCTGTCCGCGCGCGCTCAATTCCTTCCTTTTCGATACAGAATACAAAATGGAACGCGGCGAGACTGCATAGCGCAATGAAGGCACCCTGTAAAAGCATTATGTACGCCCGCTGCCTGGTGACGACCGATTCGTGCGGTGGGCGTGGAGGGCGGTCCATGATCCCCGGATCCACGGGATCGACGCCCAGGGCGAGGGCGGGGAGGCCGTCTGTCACGAGGTTGACCCAGAGGATCTGGATGGGGAGAAGCGGCAACGGCCAACCTACCAGCGAAGAGACGAACATGACGAGTATCTCCCCTGCGTTGCAGGAAAGGAGATAGTGGATGAATTTCTGTATATTGCTGTAGATGCCCCGCCCCTCCTCGACGGCCGCAACGATCGACGCGAAATTGTCATCGGTGATCACCATATCTGATACTTCCTTGGTGACATCAGTCCCCGTTATCCCCATTGCAACGCCGATATCCGCCTCTTTTACCGCAGGGGCGTCATTGACCCCGTCTCCCGTCATCGCGACAATATCGCCTCTTGTTCGCCACGCGCGTACGATCCTCAGCTTATGTTCGGGAGAGACACGGGCGTACACGGGGACACGTGCGACCTCGCCGGCGAATCCGGCCTTATCCAGCTTGTCCAGTTCCTCACCGCTCAATGCGATGGAGCCTTCCTTAAAAAAGCCGAGCTGCCGCGCGATGGCCACGGAGGTGTTCTTATGATCGCCGGTGATCATCACCGTCTTGATCCCGGCGCTTTTGCATTCTTCTATGGCGGCCTTGACCTCTTCCCGCGGCGGATCGATCATGGCGATCAATCCTACAAACGTGAGATTCTTCTCGATATGGCGTGGCTCATAGTCTTTGGGAGGAGTCTCGAATATCCTGTAAGCCACCGCCAGAACGCGCATCGCCTGGTCCGCCAGGGTGCTGTTCGATGTAAGAATCGCCTTTCTATCTTCCGCAGAGAGCGTTCTGCTCCCGCTCCGTTCAAACAGGGTGGTGCAATCGTCGATCAATATATCGGGCGCTCCTTTGACGAAGGCGATAAGCTGTCCATTGTGTTTTCGCACCATCGTCATCTTCTTACGCTCGGAATCGAACGGTAGCTCATCAACAAATGGAAGCTTTTCCTCAAGCCTGTTTTTCCATATATCTCCCTTGGCTGCGACTGTCAAAAGAGCGCCCTCGGTAGGATCACCTATTATCTTGTATCCGCCGTTATTCTTAACAAGCTGCGCGCTATTGCACAGGGCGGCGCACTTCAGGGTTTCAAAAAGCGCGGGATGCTCTTCGGGACTGGTCGTTTTATTATCGAGCAGGAATTCCCCTCTCGGCTCGTAGCCTATTCCGGTTACCCTGAATAGGCTGCCCCCCGCATAGATAGCCTGGACGGTCATCTCGTTCTTGGTCAGGGTTCCGGTTTTGTCCGAGCATATGACCGTCGCGCAGCCGAGTGTTTCGACTGAGGGGAGCTTTCTGATCAGAGCGTGACGCTTTACCATGCGCTGGACGCCCAGGGCCAGAGCGATCGTTACCACTGCCGGCAATCCCTCAGGGATCGCCGCGACCGCAAGGCTCACGGCGGTGAGAAACATATCGAGAACCTTCCCCCCGCGGAGCAGGCCCAGTGCAAACACCATTGCCACCAGCGCAAAGCAGAGATACACAATCCATTTCCCGAACGCTTCGAGCTTTCGCTGTAAGGGAGTCGCATCGTGCTCTATTTCCTGAATCATATGAGCGATTTTTCCGAGCTCGGTCTGCATGCCTGTCCCGGTGACGAGCGCGCGCGCCTTCCCGAATGAAATCGAAGTGCCCAGATACACCATGTTAGCTCTGTCGGCGAGCTGGACCTCTTTCTCTTCCAGGGAGTGGACTGTTTTCAGGACGGGGGTTGATTCCCCCGTGAGGCTTGCCTCATGGACGCTGAAGTTGGCGGTAAGCCAGACAAGGCGGCTGTCAGCGGGGACATTGTCCCCCGCCTCAAGTTCAATGAGATCGCCTGGAACAAGTTCGCTCGAGGGGATGATGCCGTGTTGGCCGTCGCGAATAACTCTTGAAGTGGGGGAGGAGAGCTTTTTTAAGGCGGCAAGGGATTTTTCCGCGCGGTATTCCTGAACGAAGCCCAGGATTGCATTGATGATAACGATCGCAATGATTGCGAGCGCGTCAATCCACTCCTGCAAGAAACCTGAGATCAAAGCAGCGCTGATTAAAACCAAGATAATAAAATCCTTAAACTGGTCGAGGAAAATAGTTATCGGGCGTGTGGCTTTTTTCTCTTGAAGTTGATTGCGGCCGAACTCTTGCAGGCGTTTCTTTGCTTCAGGATCGGATAATCCGGTCTTTATGTCGGTCCCAAGCGCCTTAGCCACTTCTTCGACCGTGCTTAAATAAAATTTATCCTGAGGCATTGGTATCCTCCGTATTGGAACTAAAAGTTTGACGATGGCTATAAAAGTGTGGATTTTCCAATGTCATTGCGAGCGGAGCGAAGCAATCCCGCCAAGAATATCTAAAGGAGATTGCTTCAGTCGCTTCACTCCTTCGCAATGACGGGTCTCATGAGCCATTGGCAAAGCCCACACTTTTTGCTGCATGATTAAAAATTTGGCCCACGGTATGCTCGGCCTGCTGCAAAAAATCACTTTTTGGGCAGGCGGGCAATATCCCCCCGCCATATCACATAGAAAGTGGGAAGTGCGATCAGCGCGAGGGCAAGCGCGGAAAATAGTCCGAATATGATGGGCGCGGTGTAACGTTTCAAAAATTCAGCGCCGATCCCGGTGGCCCACATCGCGGGCATCAGTCCCAGTATATCAGCGGAGCACGTCATCATTGCCGGCCTGAGTGCGCGCGTTGCACCCTGGCTTATGACCGCATAGAGGTCTTCCATGGTGTGTATTTTGCCGGCGTCGCTCCATTCTCGATAGGCATCGGTAATGAATGTGGTGATCAGTGCGCAGAGCGCCGCTCCGATACCGATTACCTCCATCATGCCGGCCCATATCGCGATGGACATATTAAATCCCAGAAGCTTTACGCTCCAGATAGCGCCGATCGCCGTGAAGGGCATGGCGAGCATGATGAAAAGCGTGGACACAACAGACTTAAAATTGAAGTAATAGAGGATGAAAATAACTAAGAGGGTCGCGGGGATAAAAATACCAAGTCTCTTTTTTACACGCTCCATATACTCATACTGTCCGCTCCAGGCGAGGGAGTAGCCGGTTTTCAGCGTGACCTTTTCGCCCACCGCCTTCTTGGCGTCCCGCACATAACCTCCGATATCACGGCCCGCAACATCCACGTAGACATAACCCGAGAGCATGCCATTTTCGTCGCGTATCATTGCAGGCCCCAGACTGAGCTTGATGTCGGCGAGTTGTTCCAGCGGCACCTGCGCGCCCCCCATGGTGGGGACAAGGACACGCTTCAATTTTTCGATGTCGTCGCGCAGTTCGCGGGAATACCGCACATTGATGGGGTAGCGTTCCCTCCCCTCGATCGTGGTGGTGATGTTTTCTCCCCCGATTGCCGCCATGATCACCATTTCCACGTCATCGACGCTCAATCCATAGCGGGCCAACTGGTCTCGCTTGAGATTGAAATCCGCAAAATAGCCTGCGGCCGTTCTTTCCGCGTAAACGCTGCGGGTTCCGCGGATCTCTTTGAGCACCATCTCGATATGCTCGCCGATTTTCTCGATTTCATATAAGTCGGATCCGAATATCTTGATCCCCACCGGAGTCCTCACGCCGGTCGTCAACATGTCGATCCGGGCCTTTATTGGCATGGTCCATGCGTTGCTTACCCCGGGGAACTGCATCTTCCTGTCCATCTCCGCCGTGAGCTCATCAAATGTTATCGGTCGCTTGAGGGACGGGAGGAAAGTTCCAAATCTCGGCACTTTCCGCCACTGGCTCCGTGGCTTCAGGATTACGGTCGTTTCCATCATCGAGAAGGGAGCGGGGTCTGTGGAAGATTCGACCCTCCCCGCCTTGCCGAAGACCCGTTCAACCTCGGGGAAGCTCTTAAGTATCCTGTCCTGTGTCTGAAGCAGTTTGGACGTCTCCGTGACGGAGATCCCCGGCAGGGTGGTGGGCATATAAAGAATGCTCCCTTCATACAAAGGAGGCATGAACTCTGAGCCCAGCGTGAGAAAAACGGGAACGGTGAGCGCCATGGCGAGGAGAAGTATGAGTATGGTGGCCTTACGATGGGTGAGTGTCCAGTGGAGTATTGTCTTGTAGTGCCTGGTAAGATAGCGGGAAGCGAAATGGTCTTCCAGGGATTTACCCTTCGCCTTGCGCAGGAATATCATGATAAGGGCCGGGACCAGGGTGATGGAAAGCACCGCTCCAAAAAATATGGTGAATATCTGTGTGGCGGCCATGGGCTTGAAAAGCCGGCCCTCCTGCCCCACAAGACAGAACAAGGGGATGAATCCTATGACCGTTACCATAAGAGAAGAAAAGATGGGAGGTCCCACCTCCTGCATCGCCTCGATCATTATTTTTGCGCGCGCGCCGCTGATCTTACCTTCACGCAGCTCATTGAGCTTGGTATGGACGTTTTCTACAAGAACAATGCCGACATCCACCATGTCGCCTATGGCGAGTATTATCCCCATGATTGACATGATATTCACTGTAAGCCTCATCCCGAGCATGGGGATAAAGGCGATCAGGGCGCCTATAGGCAGAATAATGATAGGCATCATCGCTGACGGCAGATGCAGGAGGAAAAAGATGATCATTGCGGCGACGATGAGGAAATCTTCGACGAGAACCTCGGTGATGGTATCAATTGATTTCTTGATAAGCTCTGTCCGGTCATAGGTGGTGACGATTTTTACGCCTTTGGGCAGGCTTGGCTCAATCTCCTTCAATTTTTCCTTGACCCGGTCGATGACGCGGAGCGCGCTCTCCCCGTGTCGCATGACGACAATCGCGCCGACCACGTCGCCACGCCCGTCCAGATCGGCGACGCCGCGACGTATCTCAGGGCCCAGGGAAACAGTGGCGATATTCCTCACAAGGATAGGTATGCCCGATTTTTCATCAATCTTAACTCCGATCTCTTCGATATCCTTGACGGATTTGGCATACCCGCGAGCCCTGACCATATATTCGGTCCCGGAAAACTCGAGCAGCCGGCCCCCCACATCGTTGTTGTTTTTTCGGATTGCCTCCACCACGTTCATGAGGGGGATGTTGTAGAGAAGCAGTTTGTTCGGATCGACGGTGACCTGATACTGTCTCACGAATCCCCCTATAGGGGCGACCTCCGCGACTCCCGGCACGCTCTGGATATAGTAGCGGAGGTACCAGTCCTGGAATGTGCGTAGTTCCGCAAGAGAATGTGTCCCGGTCTCATCGACCAGAGCATATTGGAAGACCCAGCCCACGCCGGTGGCGTCAGGGCCAAGTTCCGTGCGGACTCCTTCGGGGAGGCGAGGGATTATCTTAGAGAGATATTCAAGGACCCGTGTCCGCGCCCAGTAGATATCGGTGCCGTCCTGGAATATGACATAGACAAACGAATAGCCGAAATCTGAAAATCCCCTGATCGCTTTTACGCGGGGAGCGCCGAGAAGCGCGGTGATGATGGGGTAGGTTACCTGGTCCTCGATGATGTCGGGGGACCTGTCCCAACGCGAATAGACGATGACCTGGGTATCGGATAAATCGGGAATTGCGTCGAGGGGAAGGTTTTTGAGCGCCACGACGCCGCCAAATGTCGCCGCAGCAACCAGAACAAACACGATGAATTTGTTCTCCGCACAATACGCTATAATTTTTTCTACAAGCGATCTCATTTTACGTATAATTAATTTGCCGCGGATTTCCGCGGATCATCACGGATAAAAGCGTTATTTTAATTGAGGCCCTTTGAATCAGAATCTATCCGTGCTTATCCGTGTCTATTCCTTTCCCAAGTGCATAATATTTTTGCCGTTTCACTCATTAAATCCGCGTTCATCCGCGCCAATCCGCGGCTTTCCATCATGTTGGCAATCTGCTCAATCTGCCAAATCCGCGGTTTCTTATTTTTCGTTCATGAATAATTCAGGTTTGGCGTGCAGTTCCTATAAATTAGGGCTTTGGGATTCCAATTGTTTGGGATTTGGGATTTGGGATTTTCATCTAGTGTTGATGCCCTATCCCTTCCTGCGCGGCTTTCAATTTACTCTCGGAATCAATGAGGAAATTTCCACTGGTCACGACAATATCCCCTTCGTTCAGGCCTTCCATGACTTCGTAGTAATCGCCCGCGCTCTGCCCGACGCGTATCTCGCGCGATTCCAGAACGCCGCCTTCTTTGGAGAGATACACAATTTTGCGCACTCCCGTGTCCATAACCGCGGTCATAGGAACCGCCGGTTTCTCTCCAAGGTCAACAACTATTTCCGCGTTCACATACATCTCGGGCTTGAGCTTGTTATCGGGATTTGCGACCGCGACACGCACCTGATTTGTGCGGGTCACCGGGTCAAGTACCGGATTTATTGACGCGACCTTGCCTTCGAACTTCTCGCCCGGATAGGCAACTGCCGACAGCTCCACGGGCGCTCCGACTTTGACAAGCCCGATCTCGTATTCATAAATAGCCAGGTAGGCCCATACCTGCTCGCCTTTACCGGGGAGATAGAGGCCTCGGTCGGGGATGCGGTTCTTCTCAAGGCCTGCAATCTGATCTTCACTCATCCCGAGAAGCTTGAGCTTCCTCCGAGCCGCTTCGGTAAGCGATTTCGCGCGCCCGCGGGCGTCGGTAAGGGGCGATGATCTCAATGTATCTTCATTGTTGAGCGCCTGGATGAATTCTTCCTGTGTTACGAAAAGCTCAGGGTCGTAAGCAATTTTCCCGGAAGCCCTGACAGTTTTGGTGAGATGCCTCTTTTGAACAGGAGCGGTGGTGACGCCGATGAGCTGCTGCTTCTCAGGGCTGATCATGACGGTCGGGCCGGTTTTGGGGGCCGATGCGGCGGCCGGCAGGAGTTTACCGCTTGCCGTGGTGATATATTCGCCGCAGATGGGGCAGGTGATTTTTTCACCGGGCTTGAGGTCCACCTTCACCATCATCGGACATCCCTTCATCGTGCATTTATGCTCGATGCATATTTCGTGAGGAAGCTTTTCGCGTGCAGTTTTATCATGCGAAGCGTGAAGTAGTGCTTCATCCCCTTTGTCTTCAGCTTTCACTTTTTGGGATTTGGGATTTGGGATTTGGGATTTTGTCTCCTGCTTCTTCACCAATTTCATATTGCATATCGGACAATCACCAGGCTTGTCGGAGGTTAGCGTGGGATGCATGGGGCAATAATAGACTTCTTTGCCCGAGGATCGCCCGCACCCGGCAATAAATAGCACGCTACAGCTGAATGCAATCAGCATTGTTACAAGTAAAACGTTTCTCTTCATCGCTTTTCTCCCTAATCTGCTGTTGTTTTGGGATTTGGGATTTGGGATTTGGGATTTGCGTCTCGGATTTCTACGCCCACGGCCTTCTCGAGATCGGCCAGAGATATCTGCAACTCCATGAGCGCCTTGTAGCGATCAAGCTTGAATTCTATAAGCGTCCTCTGGCTGTTGAGAAGGGAGAGAAAATCCGTCTTTCCCGATTCGTAGCCCCTGATGGCGGCTTTCACGGTTTCATCAGCCTGAGGAATGAAAGAATTCGCATAGAGGTCCGCCACCTTCTTGTTTGCCTCGGCCCTGGCATAGGCGTCGCGTATGTCGAAGAGCACCATGTTTTCCTTCATCTGATATTCGGCTCTTACCATATCGAGCTCAGACTTCATTTCCTTCACGCCAAAGACCTGCTTCTGGAGAAACCAGAGGGGGAGGGTTATGCCCAGCGTGCCAGCCCACATGCCTCCCTGGAGATCGCCATGTGCCACCATCTGTTTAAACTGAACCATGAGATCGGGCATGAACTCATTGATGGAAAGCTTGAGCGCTGCTTCTCCACGTTCTATCCCATAGTGATATGCTTTGAGCTCGGGGTTCTCGTCCTTGGCACGTGTGTAGAGTTCCTCAAGAGCCGGGGCGCGCGTGATGGTGATCTCCGACGAGGGGATGCCGATTTCCGTTGAAGGATTCCTGTTCAGGAGCACGTCGAGCCTGGCCTGGGCGGTCAGGCGTTTCTGCTCGATCATGATCAGCTCGTTTTCGATCTTCGCGAGCTCAACCTGGGCCTTGAGCGCATCGGCCTGGGTCCCTGTGCCCGCGGAATACTGCGTCGTCGCGATGGACGAAAATTGCTCGAGGATACTCTTGTTTTCTCTCATGATAGCGATGGACTTGTAGACAAGGAAGAGGTCAGCATAAGCGCTCTTCACCCTGGCGATGATTTCATTCTCTTTCGCATGGTAGTTCTCATACGCCATTCTGGCGAGCCGCGATGCGATTTTGGCGCGATAGTAGAGTTTCGTCGGGAAGGGCACTTCCTGTGTGATCGCGTACATCGTCATCGGGTGCCCCGTGAGGTCCCTGTCGGCATTTATCCGGTCATACTCCAGTTCAAGGAGCGGATCCTTGAGGGCTGCCGCCTGGAGGATCCGCGCGGATGCGGCCTCGGAGGCCTTCTTCGCCGCGAGGATTTCTGGGTTTGAGGCAAGTGCCTCCCGAAGTGCATCTGGGAGTGAGAGCTCCCGTGGAGGATGGGCCGCAGGCAGCGATAAAAGCAACGATATCGTAAGGCATAGTGCGCACAGCATATGGTACCCCCCGCCTGACGCTCATTTATACTAACACAGTGAAAGAGAGCGCCCCATCTATTTTTACGGAGGGGATCAGTAGTTTTATGTGCGGCGTCATCTCCATCAGCGGAAAAATATTGCGCGCATCCAAAAGTTTTGGCAAGCTGTCGTGCTATCCGGGAGCTGCATTAAAAACAGGCGCGTGGACATTGAGGACTGTTCAAATCGTGTGAAGCCTTGCCACGGCCCCGGCCGCTCAAACGTATCGAACGGCTCACACAGATAGCACGGGGATTTGCCATGACTCTCGAAGAAGAAATTCTTGCCATGGAAAATGAAGCTGCGGCGACGGTGGCCTCTGCGAGGGCAGAGGCAAAGAACCTCCTGTCCACTGTTGAACAGGGAAGAGAGCAGATCGCGAAAGAGGTTGCCGCTCGCCTGGAGAGAGAGAAGGCCAGAATCGCTGAAGAGTGCAGGGCGAAGCTTAAAAACAGGTTGGCCGAGATTGAGAAGGAGAAGCAGGAAAGGATCAGGGCGATAGAGAAGTCCGCGGAACGAAAGAGCCGGGACTGTGTGGGCGAAATAATGAAAAAGTTGCTGGGATGTAATGGGTCACGTACAGGGTGAATCCAGCAATGAGTTGCCGCAGATAAAAAGGATTGTGTGAGTGGTCAAGGTTTTTTGCCGCGGATACACGCAGATACACGCTGATTTTATATAGGTGTATCAGCGTTCATCCGCGTAAATCTGCGGCTACCCCCTACAACTGTCGCGTTATGCTGGGAGGGTGATATCGTGGCCATTGAGAAGATGTCAAAAATCACCATCCTCTTCCCGACGGGTGAGGGTGAGCGACTAGAGGAGTGGCTCTATTCACAGACCGTGCTCCATTTGGTCGGCATTGAGAAAGATTTCCCCACGTTCGGCGCCTCGGCACAACCGGTTGCGCTCGATGAGCAGGAGGCGGAGACGAACCTGACGAGAGTGAAAGATCTCCTCACAGAAAGCAATGCGCTCGGGAAGGTGAAGGAGAGTTTTATCGACAGCCTCCTTCCCGTAAAGACCGTCGTGGGAGCCGGTGAACTCGATGAGACCATCTCATCGGTCGATCTCGAAGAACTGCACGCGGAGGTAAAGAAGCGTATCGAATCGCTCCGGGGATACCACGCGAGGCTCGCCGTTCTCGCAAAGGAGCGTGAGCACCTCGTGCGCCTTGTTTTCGTCTCTGTGCCCATTGCCCAGCTCCGATCTCTAAAAAGGACATTCTGCCTGGTGGCAGAAGGAGGTCGTTCCCGGCTGGAAAATGTGGCCCGGGACGCGGGGGGAGCGGGGCTCATTTCGTGGGAGGTGAGGAGGACCCGTGGGGATCTCATCATCGCGCTGTTCGCCGGGATGAAGAGAGACGAGGCGAAGTGTGCGGACATCCTGCGCGCCCATGGATTCCATATTCTCGACTTCCCGGATCTCTCCGTCGATATCGAGGAGAGAATCGAGGAGATCGACAGAGAGGTTGCAGAGATACGTGAGACAATTGGGACGCTTCAAGAAAGAGTGGAGTCACTCCTCTCCCCCGTGACCGTCCACCGCCTGGAGATACTGAATGGCTACTGGGAGAGTGAGAAAAGGAGAGCGGGGAAGGCGCGCTCGATGCTCTGTTCTCAGAGATTGGGAATCGCGAGCGGATACGTCATCTCCACAGATGCCCCCGCATTTATCGCTGACATGGGAAGGCAATTCCCCGGAGCGAGCGTCATCTCCTCCGCCCCTGCCCCTGGCGACGCGGTCCCCGTGGCCATCAGGCTCCCACGGTGGCTCAGGCCGCTCGAGCTTCTCATCACCATGTTCGGCCTGCCAGACTACTTCAGCATCGACCCCACCCCCTACCTCGCGGTCGTCTTCCTCGTCTTCTTCGGCATCTGCTTCGCTGATGTCGTGTATGGGCTTCTCCTCATGCTCCTCTCCTGGCTCATGATGCGGAGGTACCGGCTCCAGGATAACCTGCGGGAGTTTTTCCGGCTCTTTTACTACTGCGGGATCAGCACGGTCATTTTCGGCGTCCTCACGGGGAGCTGGGCTGCCGACATCTATAATTACTTCGGCCCGAACAATCTCTTCCAGCGCTTCGTCCAGAAAACCACTGTGCTCGACATGCTTGCGAAACCAATTCTCGCGCTGATGATTGCGCTCGCCATCGGCATCCTCAACCAGTTCTACGGAATCGTGATGCGCATGATCAAGGACATGCGCCAGTCAAACTGGAAGGGAGTCATCTACGACGGAGCGTTCTGGCTCATCTACCTCGGGGGGCTGCTCGCAGCGGTGCTGATAACCATTTCAGGCCGCGGCGGAAGTGTTGCCCGCGGGGCGGGCCTCGCTGCGGTGGCCGCGGGAGCCGTAGGCCTCGTCCTCACACAGGGGAGGGACGAGAAGAGTATCGCAGGGAAGGCCATCTTCGGCGTGGTGAGCCTCTATGGAATCGTCGGGGGATATGGCACGGTTTCCTTCATCGGCGACGTGCTCTCCTATTCGCGGCTGCTTGCCCTGGGGCTGACCACCTACATCGTGGGGATGTCGTTTAACATCATCGCGAAGGTCGTCCCGCAGATAATCACCAGCCTCTTTCCGTTCACCGCGGGGGTGATGTCCAGCCCTGCGGGAGGAGGGCTGCTCGTCATCTCCGTGATGGTGTTCGGGCACCTGTTCAACTTTTTCCTGAGCATCCTGAGTGCGTTCGTGCACTCGGCGCGGCTGATCCTGCTTGAATGGTTCGGCCGTTTCTACCAGGGGGGAGGGGAGTGGTTCCAGCCGCACGGATTCACGAGCGCTACCGTGGAGCTGATACAACAGTAAACAGCAATCGAGCAATCGAGCTATCGAGTGCTTATGTGCTTCGATGCCCGAAGTTTATTGCTCGATAGCTTGATAGCTAAATAAGGAAGGAGGGAGGGAGGTATGTCTGAGATACTACGTCACTATCTTTTGCAGTCAGGCTACGCATGGGCGCTTGCCGGGGCGATGGCCGCGGTAATGCTCGGCGGAGTCGGGAGCGCTAAGGGCATCAGGATTGCGGGGGCCCAGGCGGGCGGCGTCCTCTCGGAGCAGCCGGAGCTTTTCGGGAAGCTTCTCGTCCTCATCGCGCTGCCAGGCACACAGGGGTTTTATGGTTTTATCTGCGCGATCATGATCGCCATGCGCAGCGGGCTGATTGCGGGGAAGGTGTCGATTACCCCGACGGTGGGCCTTGCGCTGTTTTTTATAGGGCTCGGCATGGGGGTCGTGGAATGGAAGAGCGCAATTTCCCAGGGGGAGGCGTCGGCCGCGGCGATCAACCTCACGGCAAAAAAACCGGATGAGAGCGGACGGGCCATTCTGCTCCCGGCGCTGGTTGAAACCTACGCGGTCATCGCGCTCCTGGCGGCGATCCTGATGATTCTCTGGGTCACCAAGCCTGACCTGGCAGTCACCGTGGCGGGCTCGGCAGGGCAATGAAAAAGGCAGTGGAACAGATACAGAAGGCGGTGCGAGAAGAAGCGTCAGCCGAGGCGGCGCGGATTCTCAGGGAGGCGCGAGCGCAGGTCGAGCGCCTTCTCGAAGATGCCAGGAGAGTTGAAGAAGATAAGGGACGCGCGCGGCGTGATGGGGAGCGGGCGCGGTGTGAACAGGATGTTGCCAGGGAGATTGCCCGTGCGCAGCAGGCGTCCCGCCTTGCGCTCCTCGGGACGCGGAACAGAGTCATCGATGAGATATTTGCCCGGGTGCGCGAGGAGGCTCTTCAGCTCCCCCGGGAGCGGCACGGGAAAATGCTCCGGGCATGGCTCGCGGAGATCGACTCATCATCAGGCGGCGAGATAATCGCCGCTCCCCGCGATGCGCATGCGCTCGAGGCGCTCGTCAGGGAAGCGAACAGGGGTCGCGGGTCCGAGTCGCGGCTCGCGCTCTCGGGGGAGAAGGCCACTTTCGAGAGCGGATTCATTTTCAGGACCCCCCGATACGAAGTGAAAAAATCCCTCGATTCATGGCTCGAGGAGCAGAAGATGGAGATGTCTCCGCAGATCGAAAAGGAATTGTTCGGCGAGGTGCTGGGTTCCCATGGTAATTGAGGCGGTAGAAAATTGGTGTTACGTATCGGGCAGGTGCGCATCCCTTGAGGCGTCTCTTCTGGGGGAGGATTTTTTCCGGGAGATGCTAAGGGAGGGGACCGTTGAGGGGGCGTTTGCGCGCCTGTCCAGGTCGCCGTACGGGGAGATTTTTCCCCACCACTCTTCACTCCACGACTACGACGTGCTCGTCACCGACCACCTCCGCGCCGCTCTCCGCTCCATCAGGGAGGACAGTCCTGCCGATGGGCCCGCAGACATCTTCCTGAAGGAGCTCGAACTCCGCGATATCCACGGCGTTCTCATCCGACAGCGGATCGCGAGGGAGAATCCCCGCGATATGGAGTCGTGGGCGTCGCGGCTCGGTGGAGGATTCCCATGGGTCCATGGCTTCGAGGTCGCTCCCGACGCACGCGTTCTCTTTTCCCGGAACCCCGTCCGTGCACTCTCGCTGTGGGTTGATGGAGCGTACCTGCGGGAGGTGATGCGGCTCGGGTCCACAGGGAGCGGCCCGGAGGCCTATTGCCGCGCGCTCGTGTCGATTCGCTCTGCGGAGGTGTGCTGGCGTGCAGCGAGGAGCGGCCTGGAACCACAATGGCTTGCCACATTCTTCTTCGGTGGCAGCCTCCAGCCTCCTTTGTTTGCAGACGTGGCCAAGGCGGTGCGGGACGCGTCGCTGCGGCGGCTGCTGTGCGTTTTTGGACTGTCGGATTTTGGGGCACGTGAAGAAGACCTGGGAGAACTCTACGCGCGCTATTTTGATGATTACCTCACCCGTGTTGCAACCAGGGGGGAGCACGATGTCTACGGTGCCGGAAGAGTCCTGCACTACGTGCGCCAGGTGTGGGTTGAGCATTTTAACCTGAGGCTGTGTATCGCCGCGGTCCTCACGCCGCTCCCGACGCGGCAGGCGCAGGAGAGGTTGAGACATGACTGAGGGGAGAGTGTATGTCATCGGGAGTGCTCATGTGATCCTCCCCTTCCGCGCAGGGGGAGCGGTGCTGTGCCCGGCAGAGGATGCGGCGGGCGTGGCGCGTACGCTCAGAGAGATCGCGGCCCAGCGAGCTGCGTCTCTCGTGCTCATCACTGAGGACGCTGCCGCGAAGGCTCCCGACGAGGTAAAGGATTTCGAGGAGAGCGCGGTGCACGCCCTCATGGTCATCCCGACGCGCAGGACGGAGAAGAGCATGGGCATGGAGCGGATGAGGGCGCTCATCATACGATCGGTAGGGGTTGACCTCATCGCCAGAGCCCCCTCGGAGGAGATCAGCGAGGAGATACAGCTCGAAACCGAATCCGCAGAATAGTATAGTGAACCGCGGATTTGGCGGATGGGGCGGATTGTGTGACACAAGTTTCACCACGGAGACACGGAGGGCACGGAGCATCGTTAGTGAGCTACGGATAATCCATTGCATACGAGGAACGAGAAACCAGAAACTGTTGTTGCTGCTTTCAAGGAGAGTGCGGGATGAATGACACGCAGCGCGAGGGAAAGATAATAAAGGTGAGCGGACCCCTGGTGGTTGCCCGCGGGCTTGAGGAGACGAAGATGTACGAGATGGTGCGGGTGGGGAAGATGGGACTCTTCGGCGAGATTGTCGAAATCCGTGCAGACCGTTTCTCTATTCAGGTGTACGAGGAAACGAGTGGCATAGGACCGGGAGAACCCGTGGTGAGCACCGGCGCTCCGCTCACGGTTGAACTGGGCCCCGGTCTCATCACCTCCATCTTCGACGGCGTGCAGCGGCCGCTCGACAAGCTGCGGTCGTCGTTCGGTGATTTTGTGCTCCGGGGAGCCGAAGTCCCCCCGCTCGACCGTAAGAAGAAGTGGCACTTCATTCCGCGCAGGAAGGTGGGCGAGAGGGTTGTCGCCGGGGACATTATCGGGGTGCTGCCCGAGTCGCCCATCATCGAGCATCGCATCATGGTACCGGCGGGGATTGAAGGGGTGCTCGTTTCCATTTCAGAGAGAGACGCCATCCTCGAGGATACAGTGGCGGTAATCAAAACAGAGGACGGCGAGAAGAGCGTTGCGCTTCTGCAGAAGTGGCCCGTGAGGGTGGCGCGCCCCGTGAGCAGGCGCCTGCCGCCGGTGTCGCCGCTCGTCACCGGCCAGCGGGTGCTGGATACGCTCTTCCCCATCACCAAGGGAGGCACCGCGTGCGTCCCCGGTCCATTCGGCAGCGGCAAGACGGTCGTCCAGCACCAACTCGCCAGATGGGCCGACGCGGAGATAATTGTGTACGTCGGGTGCGGCGAAAGGGGGAATGAGATGACCGAGGTGCTCATCGACTTCCCTGAGCTTATCGACCCGCGCTCGGAGCGCCCGCTCATCGAGAGAACAGTGCTCGTTGCCAACACGTCGAATATGCCCGTCGCCGCCCGGGAGGCCTCCGTATTCACCGGCATCACCATGGCAGAGTACTACAGAGACATGGGGTACAGCGTGGCGCTCATGGCTGATTCGACGTCCCGTTGGGCGGAGGCGATGCGCGAGATGTCCGGACGACTCGAGGAGATGCCGGGCGAGGAGGGGTACCCCGCGTATCTCGCCTCCCGGCTGGCCAGCTTCTATGAACGGGCCGGCCGCGTCATCTGCACGGGTTCCGACGGGAGAGAGGGGAGCCTTTCGGTCATCGGGGCGGTCTCTCCCCCCGGGGGAGACCTCTCGGAGCCCGTCGTCCAGGCGACGCTGAGGGTGGTGAAGGTCTTCTGGTCGCTCGATGACAAGCTCGCGGGGCAGAGGCACTTCCCCGCCATCAACTGGCTCTCGAGTTACTCGCTCTACCAGGACCTCGTCGACAACGCCTGCAGCACGTCGGTAAACCAGTTCTGGGCGAAAAATCGCCAGGAGGCCATGGCGATTCTCAAGAAGGAGTCGGAGCTCGAAGAGCTTGTGAGGCTCGTGGGAATGGACGCCCTCTCGGTGCAGGACCGCCTGCTCCTCGAGGGTGCGAAGATGATCCGGGAGGATTTCCTTCACCAGAATGCGTACGACCCCGTGGATAGCTATACCTCCCTCCCGAAGCAGTTCTGGCTCCTCAGGGTAATCCTCGCGTTCTACCACTGCGCCTATCAGGCGATCAACGCGGGGGCAGAGCTGGAGGACATTACCGCATTGCCGGTACGGGAAGAGATATCCCGGGCGAAGAATATCCCTGAGAAGGAGCTCGAGAGGTTCGACACGATCGCGAAGAAGGTGTCGGCCTCAATTGAGGCGCTGAAACCAAGCGGAGAGAGACTATGAGCAAAGAGTATTTGACCGTCGAAAATATTGTCGGCCCGCTCATGCTTGTGCAGTATGTGGGTGGAGTATCGTACGCCGAGATTGCGGAAATTATAATGCCCGGGGGGAAGATACGTCACGGACAGGTCCTCGAAGTGCACGAGGACAAGGCACTCGTACAGGTGTTTGAGGGGACGAGCGGGCTCACCCCGGGGCAGGTGAGGGTGAAGTTTCTCGGGAAGGGACTCCAGCTCGGCCTTTCACGCGACATCGTAGGGAGGACGTTCGACGGTTTCGGGAGGGCTATCGACGGAGGGCCACCCGTTATTCCCGAGAAGTATATTGATGTTAACGGATCCCCCATAAATCCGGAGGCAAGGGATTACCCGAACGAATTCATCCAGACGGGCATCTCGACGATCGATGTCCTCAACACACTCGTACGAGGCCAGAAACTCCCCATCTTCTCAGGGGCGGGACTTCCGCACTCGCGTCTGGCGGCACAGATCGCCCGCCAGGCGAAGGTGCTCAAGACGGGCGAGCAGTTCGCCGTGGTCTTCGCCGCCATGGGAATCACCTTCGAGGAGGCGAACTTCTTCACGAAGGATTTCGAGCAGGCCGGAGCACTCGAGAGGGCAGTGCTGTTCATCAATCTCGCAAATGATCCTCCCATCGAAAGGATTGCCGTCCCCAAGATGGCGCTCACGGCGGCGGAGTATCTCGCGTATGAACTCGGCATGCACATCCTGGTCATCCTCACCGATATGACGAACTACTGCGAGGCGCTCCGGGAAATCTCGGCGGCCCGCAAGGAGGTCCCCTCGCGCAGGGGGTATCCCGGCTATCTCTACACCGACCTCTCAATGATTTACGAGCGGGCGGGGAGGATAAAAGATAAAAAGGGATCAATAACACAGATGCCGATCCTCACCATGCCCGAAGATGACAAGACGCACCCCATACCCGACCTCACCGGGTACATCACGGAGGGGCAGATCCTGCTCTCCCGTCCACTCAACAGCGAAGGAATCTACCCGCCCGTGGACGTCCTGCCGTCTCTCTCCCGTCTCAAGGACAAGGGGATAGGGGAGGGGAAGACTCGTGAGGACCACTCGGGGGTGATGAACCAGCTCTACGCCGCATACGCGAAGGGGAAGGCGGCCCAGGAGATTGCCGTTGTTCTCGGGGAGTCGGCCCTGACCCCCCTCGACCTCCTCTACGTGAAATTTTCCGAGAGATTCGAGAAAGAGTTCATCAGGCAGGGTGAGAACGAGAACAGGGACATCGTCACGTCTCTTGGCATAGGATGGAAACTCCTCGGCATGTTGCCGACCGCAGAGCTGAAGCGGGTCAAGGAAGCGTACATAGAGAAGTATTACCCCAAAGATAAATCCCAAATCCCAAATCCCAAATCCCAATAGAGGAATGATGAAGGGTAACGCCCCGATGACAAACGGCCTGTTGTGGTGTCAGTGGATTGTTGTCATTCGGCACTCGCCATGAAAATCCTCGTCAACCCGAACCGGATGGAGCTCCTGAAGCTCCGGAAGCGCCTGGACCTCTCGGTCCGCGGTCACCGGCTCCTCAAGGAGAAGCTCGAGGGGCTCGTGAAGGATTTCATGCCGCTCGTGGACGAGTACCGGAGAAAACGGGGGCAGATCGACGAGATGCTCCCCCTCACGCTCAATCTGTTCGCGCTCGCTGCCGCCACATCTTCGCGGGAGATTATCTCGCTCGCCCTCGAGGAGTGCCACGGGGAGGCGAAGATTACGAGCCAGTTGAAGGCGGTCATGGGGGTGAAGTCACCCCTCTTCCGCCTCGAGGATTTCCACCTCGAGATGTCCTACAGTCTCGTGGCGACGCCTCCCGAACTCGACAGGGCGGCAGAGGAGCTCGCCGCGCTCCTCCCGAAAATAATCGAGCTCTCGTCACTCGAGGTTCTCATCCGCCGCCTCGCGCGGGAGCTTGAGAAGACGCGGCGGCGCGTGAACGCCCTGGAGTATGTCATGATTCCCGAAATCACGCGCGCGAAGAAGACAATCCAGAGCAAGCTCGAGGAAGGAGAGCGAGGCAGCCGCGTCCGCCTCATGAAGGTGAAGGAGATGCTCGAGGCCCGCGGCATGTAGATGTGTGCCGATTGATCCGCTATTGATACAGGCGTTCCCGCCAGCTCGCCCCATGATATGTCCCTCTTTCGACGGCGAGCCCTGTTACGTGTGAGTTATTCCCTTGTGTGATTACTCAACTTCGCGTATCATATAGGACAATGGATGTTAAACCATGGAGGTGATTATGAAAAGATTGCTGGCGTGTGCAGCGGCCCTGGGGATCCTGCTGGTTCTACCCGCGTTCATCGAGGCGAGCATACAGAACCCCTCCCTCCCCGAGTATTACCACCTCAGCAGGTATTACAGCGATACGGGACAATTTGATCTCGCCATAGCAAATGACAATGCGATGATTGCCAAGTACGCAACGACGAGAGAGGCGGAGCACGGCTGGCTCGGAATCGGTTATTGTTACAATCAGCTCATGTTGCGCGCCATGTCGGAGCTCGAAAAGGCAAAGGCGAGGGGAGACGTCACCAAGAAGGAAATCGAGGAGATGACCTCGAGGGTTAATTCCAGTATGAACCAGGCTCTCGCGGCGTATCAAAAGGTCGTCGCCCAATTCCCCGCATCGAAAGCTGAAGCGATGATCGGGATTGCGCTCACCTACTCGGCATTTGGTCCTGAAAAGGAAGACCTCGCACTTGGCGAGCTGAAAAAAGTTACCGACAGCTATCCTGAAGAGGCGGGGAGGGCACACCTCCTCATCGGTGACACCTATGCAAAAAACGGAGATACCATTGCGGCTGAGCAGGCGTACAGTGTCGCGTCCGTTGTATACCCGGAGGTCGCGTCCCTTGCCTTGTCAAAGTATGCCGACCTTAACCTGAATTCAGAGGAATACGGTGCCGCCGTGGATACCTACACGACGATTATTCAGTCTCTTGGTATCGACGGCACGTATGACGCTAAGCACCGCTTCATGGGGTCTCTCGTGCAGAGTGCCACAGAGAAGCGGGGACAGGGCGAACGCGCGCTGGGCAGCAAGGATGATGAGCTCAACGGGTACCGGTCTGTCTATGCGCGCTACGTGGGGACAAACGTGGGGATGACCGCGCAGACAAAGCTGGCGGAGGCGTTGTGGTATTACGGGAAGAGCGACGATGCAGCAAAAATATTAAAGCAGATCATGAATGATTACCCGAAGAGCGTCTGGTGCGTGAGAGCGACGATGCTCCTCGCGAAATTGCAGGGTGCGACCAAGAACGCGGTGGAGACCTATCAGAAGCTCATCCGTACCTATCCGTTCAGCATCTATCGGGTAGAGGCGCAATTTAAGCTCGCGGAGGTCCACCTGGCCCAGGCTGAAAAGCAGGAGGATCCCGGCGAGAAGAAGAAACTCAGAGCAGAGGCCAAGAATGTCTGCGATGGGGTTATTGCGGATTACCCCCTCTGCCCCGAGGGCGAGCAGGCGAAAAATTTCATCGCTAAGAATATGCTTTAATAAATTGCTTGATAAGGGAAGGTGGTGCTTTGAAAGGGGTATTGTGTTGTATCATCGTTGCATCGGGCGCATCGGGGTCGCACCACGTTATTTGCAAGGTGCGCAGAGAGTTACGAATATTTAGCTGCCAAAAATCGGCCTTAGGGGCATTTTTTGCCCCTGATAGTTGCGTCTAAGCAGCATCCGCAACCTCGGATACTAAGGAAGAAACGAGAAAAAATCCCCCGTATCAAATCTCGCGCCATCAAATCCGCCTTGACTGAGACTGATCTAGTTTGTCTTGGTAGGCGAAAACCATAATTATCAACTTCGCAGAGCAGTTATTTGTATCGGTATTAATCCATGCCCCGGCGCTGCTATTTTGGAGAAGGCTGACTTTGTAAGGTCAATAATACGACCTTTCCTCACGAGATGTTTCGCCGGTCCGCGATCGTTGACCCGAACAACTATTGATTTGCCATTGAGCAGGTTTGTGACCCTCACGATCGTGTTAAAAGGCAGGTTCCACACGGCGCAGGTATTTTTCTTGTCGCAGAAAGTCTCCATATTGGCTGTAATCTTTCGTATCCCGCGATCAGATCTTGAATACCAGGAAGCCATACCGGTAACGCAATCCTTGCCGTTGGGGAGGAATCCCTCCGCATATACGGTAGCGAATGGCAATGTCACACAGACTATGATTACAGCAACCATCTTTTTCATATCGTTATACCCCCTTGACAAAAAATAATATGCTGCCTTTAAGTAATCTGTATTGGGAGATGCTCGAGAGTGGAGTGGCAAGGCCATGGTTGAGCCATGACCTTGGTAGACGTTACTCTTTGGCTAGCAGTAGATTAGAGTTGCTTCTACTTTTCGCATTGTTAGTATGATACCAAAACCAGCGAAGAAGTCCAGAACAAAACAAGATAAACTTTAGATATTTATACCATGAATAGCCATATCTAACTTGAATACAACTAGTTATGATAAATATGCCATGAAATGCAAGTTACTGAGTATGTGGTATAATATGCTACAGCGCAAATAATTAGGTTCTAGAAAATTTCATTTTCTGAAGCTTGGAGTCATCAAGTTAAATCCTAGGGCCCATGAGTTATGACTCGTTAATAATCATCCTTGACTATAGCAATTAATTTAGTTCACGCAGAGGCAAATCCGGACGCGATAAATTTTAAGGTTTGGGAGAATCCGGTCGGATTATATTTAAAAGCGACAACTCTGGAACAGTCATGAACGGAACCGGGTGGTGCGAGCCGTCTACCTTTGTATTCGGGATTAGATAGATCCAGCCTTAACGCCAGAGGCTGACGTCCACTTTGATGAGGGCTACCGGACCTCGTCCTCCCTCCTGATCTATATCGATCAAGCTCGGTGCTTCGTAAGACCTGCACAGCCAGTATCGTTTGCTGAGCCTTTCTTGGCCGGTGAGCAGGTTCTTGATGCCGAGGGCATAGTGAGCGGTGCCGGGTACCCAGATCGAATATAATTCATAGGGAACCCGTGTGGAGTACGTGAGATCAGTCTCCTTGTAATAAAAGGCAGGAGGCTGTTTGTTGGCGATGATGCGGTTGCCTCCGCCGAGGCCGTACTTGTAGACCTGGACACCACCACCGGTGCGCATGTTGACGGAGAAGGCATTCCGGTCGCTGCCGAACGCGTATATGGTGGTTTTAACCATGAGGGGTGTTGAGGGGTAAGTACCCGTGTTGAATCCCCATCCGCACCCGCCCCAGAAATACATAACGTAGTTGGCCAGCGGCGGCCGTCCCACAAAAATTCTCTTCGGGGCGCGTCCCGGGTACATTGACTGGCTGTTGCTCCATGCTCCGGTGCCGTCGCTCCAATCCTCGGAATAGACGAGCTGCCATTCCGCAGCGCACTTCGTACTCCCGAGGATTGTTACCGCGATCGTCATTGACGAAACCATCAGTACCACGGGCATTCTGTTTCTCAAGATCATTCCTCCTTTTATTGTTTGGCCGTGAGGCGTGTTCTTTGACAATCAAGGATTATTAAGCCGCCTTGACGACCTTGCCTGCCTTGAGACAGCCGGTACATATCAGTATCCTTCTGGGCTTTCCTTTGATCAGGGCACGGACGGTTTGAAGGTTGGGCATAAAGCGGCGCTTCGTGACGCCCGTGATGCGCCGGCCGACGCCGCCTTTGATCTTCGCGAGGCCGCGTCTCTTCATCTTTCTCCCGGCTGACGGATGTTTCCCGCAGATTTCACATATTCTGGACATGAGTGGATACCTCTTTTCGGATTAAAGGTGATAGATAATAGACTGTGATGTCAAATTGTGCAATACTTTTTTCATCATGGTTGTGGGTGCACGGTTGAGGGTTGAGAGTTATTCATTGTTCCTCCGCTCCCTCAACCCTCAACTCTCAACCCTCAACTATTCTCTCAGCCATGCATGATTTGAGCCAGATGAAGGCGCAGTATGTGAAGGGAGTGGGCCCGAAGCGCGCCGACCTGCTCCGCGCGCTCGGCATTCAAAGCGTCCTCGACCTCCTCCACCATTACCCCCGGCGCTACGAGGACCGGAGACAGATCCGGCGGATCGCGCAGCTTGACGTGGGGAGGGATGAAACGGTGCAGGGGAAGGTGCTCGCGGTCGGCGCGAAGAGGGTGAGCAGGACACTCACCATTGTCCAGGCGGCCGTGAGCGACGGCACCGGCACGGTGTATGCCACCTGGTTCAACCAGCCGTACATGCAGTCCCGGTTCAAGGTCGGTCAGGAGCTGATCCTCACGGGCAAGGTGCAGCGTCGCGGGCAGATGGAGATTCTTTCTCCTGAGTTTGAGATCCTGAGCGGGCAGAGCGATAACCTGCTGCACACGGGCCGCATCGTGCCTCTCTATCCATTGAGCGAGCATCTCACCCAGCGAACCATGCGGCGGATTATCCATGCCTGTTGTGAGAGCTATGCCGAGTCCGCTCCGGAGCTGCTTGAACCGGCGCTGATAAGAGAGCATGGCCTCTGCCTGATTTCGCACGCACTCAGGAATATCCACTTCCCGGAGAGCCCGGCAGCGCTGGAGCAGGCGAGGCGGCGTCTGGTGTTCGATGAGTTCCTCCCGATGCAGCTCGCGATTCACCTGAAGAGGAAGCAGCTCGCAGAAATCCCCGGCTCGTCTAAGAAGGGAGGGGAGCTTGTCCGGCGCTTTCTGGAATCCCTGCCGTTCACGCTCACCCGGGCGCAGGAGAGGGTGATCGCGGACGTGCGCGCTGATATGGAGCGGGCGCGTCCGATGAACCGCCTCCTCCAGGGAGACGTGGGATCAGGGAAGACCATCATCGCGGTCGCCGCGCTGCTCATCGCCCTCGATGCCGGCTACCAGGGCGTCCTCATGGCGCCCACGGAGATTCTCGCCGAGCAGCACTGGAGGACCCTCGACGCGCTGCTCTCTCCCCTGGGAATCAGCCCATCCCTCCTGATAGGAGAGATGGGCGCAACCGAGAAGGCGGCGGTGTATGACGCCATCCGCTCGGATGAACCAGTGATCGTGGTGGGGACACACGCAGTGATCCAGGAAGAGGTTGAGTTCTCGCGGCTCGGCATCGTGATCGTGGATGAGCAGCATAAATTCGGCGTCTCCCAGAGAGCCAGCCTTAAGTCGAAGGGGGAGAACCCGGATTTCATGGTCATGACCGCCACTCCCATCCCACGGACGCTCGCGCTCACCCTCTATGGCGACCTGGATGTTTCGGTCCTCGATGAGATGCCGCCCGGCCGCGGGACCGTCACGACGCAGTGGGTCCCGTCGGAGAAGATAGGAGAGGCGTATGCCTTCATCAGGAGCGAGGTGCTCAAGGGACGGCAGGCCTACATCGTATACCCCCTCATCGATGAGAGCGAAAAACTGCCCCTCGGCGCCGCGCGCAACATGGCTGAACGGCTCAGGAAGGAGCAGTTCCGCGGTCTGAGCGTGGGATTGATCCATGGCAGGATGAGCCGCGAGGAACGGGAGGGGGTGATGAGCGCGTTCCGTGCGGGTCGCACCCTGATCCTGGTCGCGACCTCAGTGATCGAGGTGGGGCTCGACATACCGAGCGCATGCCTCATGCTGGTCGAGCACGCTGAGCGATTCGGCCTCTCCCAGCTTCACCAGATGCGCGGGAGAATTGGCAGGGGCGGCGAGCGATCGTATTTTCTCTTCAGCGGGCAGCCCGCGACCGAGGAGGGGAGCAGGAGGCTTGAGGCGTTGTGCGCGACGAACGACGGCTTCCGGATTGCGGAAATGGATCTCGAGCTCCGGGGGCCGGGTGAATTCTTCAGTGACCGACAGCACGGCGGCCCCGACCTGAGACTCGCCAATTTCTTCAAGGACGAGGAACTGTTGAAGCTCGCCCGCGAGACCGCCGCGCGCATCGCCGCCCAGGACAGGATGCTCAAAATGGAATCACACCGTTACCTGAGGGAGCTCCTCATAAGAAAATACAGAGGCAAATTCTTCCTCGGGATCACCGCTTAATCCTTAGCGCTTAATCCTTACTGTTTATTTATTGGGATTTGGGGTTTGGGATTTGGGATTTATTTATTATGGTTCGGATCATCGCGGGCATATTTAAAAGCAGGAAGCTGATTTCACCTCGCTCACGCGCTGTGCGACCGACGGCTGACAAGGTCAAGGAGGCGCTCTTCCAGATACTCGGTTCATCCCTTAAGGGTATCTCGGTGCTGGATCTCTACGCGGGGAGCGGAAACCTCGGCCTCGAGGCACTGTCGCGCGGTGCGGAAAGGTGCTGGTTCGTTGAGCACAATCCCGCCTGCTGCGCGGTGATCAGAAAGAACATCGAGCGCCTGGGGGTCGGTGCGCACACGCGGGTGATGCGCGTCGAATGCGCGCGGGCGGTAAAGCTCCTCACGGCGAGAGGCGAACGGTTTGACCTTGTGCTGGCAGACCCCCCTTACCATAAATCGAAAGAGGGAGCGAGCGAGTTCAAAAAGATATTGCGCGCCCTGGAGAGGTATGGTACGTTTGGCCCACACGCCATGGTTGTCATCGAACATTTTAAAAACGACCAGCCGCCACATGATCTCACGCGGCTCATTCTTAAGATGCAGCGACGTTACGGTGACACGGCACTGTCTTTTTTTGATGTGGTGAGCGAAGGTGAGGGAACATTATGACTCTCGCGATTTATCCAGGGAGTTTCGACCCCGTTACCCATGGCCATATCGATGTGATGGAGCGGGCGTTGAGGGTATTCGGCCGCTTGATCGTGGCGGTGGCCATCGACTCGGAAAAGCACCCCCTCTTTTCAGTCAATGAGCGGCTCGAGATGCTGAGGACAATCGCGGCGGGCATGAAGGGGGTTGAGGTTGACAGCTTCAGCGGTTTGCTCGTTGACTACGCAAAGAAGCGGGGGGCGAGAATCATCATCAGGGGATTGAGGGCACTCTCTGATTTTGAGTACGAATTCCAGATGGCGCTCACCAATCGCAAGATCTGTAGCGACATCGAGACGGTGTTCCTCATGCCGAGCGAGCAATACGCATATCTCAGTTCCAGGATGATAAAAGAAATCGCAGCCCTCGGTGGTAATGTGAATGCGTTTGTCCCGGAGGTTGTTGCGGCGATGTTCACGAAACACGGACGAGCGCAGAGGGCTGGAGGTTGAGCGGCATTCTTGTTCTCCGGCGTTCAGATATGGACCAGAACGCCCCCCCGCGGGAGACGTAACTGTTTCCCCTCGGCGCACGAGATATCCATGGGGCTCATCATCGAGATTCAGAAAATACCACCGGGAGGGATGCGCCTCAGTGGTGCGCTCAATCCCGATGAGCTCGATATCGAGTGCGAGGGCATTACGATGGCGGGGAGCCTGGCGTATGATCTGGGTGTGGAGGTGGTGAGCGGGGAACTTATCGTACGCGGGCAGTTGCGCATGCCTCTCGAACTCACCTGCTCGCGGTGCCTGAAAATATTTGGGACCGAGATTCGCGTGGATCGCTTCACCTTCAGCCAGCACGTGAAGGAGCTGGAGATAATCGACTTGACGGGGAGTATCAGAGAGGATACTATAATCGCCCTGCCTCTCAAGCCGCTCTGCGCGCAGACGTGTAAGGGGATATGCGCTCACTGTGGCAAAGATCTTAACCTGGAGCGCTGTTCGTGTGCGCCCCGACGTGGCGATGCACGGTGGAGCGCCCTTGAGGAGCTTAGGCTCCCTCCGGAGAAGACGGAATGACGACACCTAAAAGGAAACAGTCAAAAAGTCGCACGCGTAAGCGGAGGGCTCACCATCGGCTCGATTGTGCTGTCCCGGGACTCTGCCCCCAGTGCCATCAGCCGAAACCAATTCACCGCGCATGCCCCCATTGCGGCTACTACAAGGGCAAAAAGGTGATGCCGGTAAAAGAAGAATAGGACATGAAAATCGCGATTGATGCCATGGGGGGGGATCACGCCCCGCGCGCCATTGTCCAGGGTGCGCTTGAGGCGATCGAGGCGAAGCCTGATCGGGAAATCATCCTCGTCGGAAGAGAGAACGAGCTCCGCGCGCAGGTCAAAAAACTCGGCAAGCCTGAGTTCCTTGCCAACGTATCGTTCGTGCACGCCCCTGAGGTCATTGGGATGGGGGAAGAGCCGCTCGGCGGACTGAGGAAAAAGAAACACTCTTCCATCGGCGAGGCGGCCAATCTGGTGAAGAGGGGCGAGGCCGTGGCAATGGTCTCCGCGGGCAATACCGGGGCGGTGGTGACGGCGACGAAACTCAAGTGGCGCTTCCTCAAGGGGATTGAGCGGCCGGGGATCGCGACCTACCTTCCCACGCCATGGGGTGTTTCCCTGCTCATTGATGCGGGTGCGAATATAGATTGCAAACCGGCTCACCTGCTCGGCTTCGCGATCATGGGAGATGCGTTCTCCCGATTGATCCAGAAAAAGCAAAATCCGAAGGTCGGTCTCCTGAGTATCGGATCCGAGCGGACGAAGGGGGACGCGCTGGTCAGGGAGACATTCGAACTCCTCGAGCGCGCGAAACTCAATTTCATCGGCAACGTCGAGGGCAGGGATGTCTATGGGTACAAGGTGGATGTGGTCGTCTCCGATGGTTTCGTGGGCAACGTCGTGCTCAAGTGCACGGAGGGGCTCGCCTGGGCGATGATGAAGATGATCAAAGAAGAGGTGAGGAGAAATCTATGGAATAAGATCGGCGGCTTGATTCTCAAGAGATCCTTCGCGAGCATTGCCCGGAGGGGCGATTACACGGAATACGGAGGTGCCCCGTTGCTCGGGGTGAATGGGAATTGCATCATCTGCCACGGGAGCTCCAATGCGAAGGCGATCCGGAACGCCATTCGCGTCGCCGAAAGCTTTGTGCAGCACGGTGTGAATGAGTACATTATGCAGCGCACCGGCGAGAGCTGCGGGACACAGTGAGTGTACGAATTACGACAACAGGAGCGCAGGGGCAGTGTGATGACTGACGCAAAGGTTGGTATCATCGGCCTCGGGTCATATTTGCCAGAAAAGATACTGAGTAACGCAGATCTGGAAAAAATGGTTGATACCACTGATCAGTGGATCGTTGAGAGGACGGGTATCAGAACCCGGCACATCGCCCGTAATGACCAGGCCACCTCAGACCTCGCACTCGAAGCGTCCCGCCGGGCGCTCGCCGACAGCGGGTTGATCGCGACCGCGCTCGATCTGATCATCGTCGCGACAGTCACCCCCGATATGTTTTTCCCCTCCACGTCATGCATCGTCCAGGAGAAGCTGGGGGCGTTCGAGGCCGCATGTTTCGACCTCAATGCGGCCTGCACGGGCTGGCTTTATGCACTGGATGTCGCATGGCAATGCATCCGGATCGGGCGATACCGCAACGCCCTCGTGGTCGGAGCGGAAAAGCTCACCGCGATCACCGACTGGCAGGACCGGAACACCTGTGTTCTCTTTGGCGATGGAGCCGGCGCGGCCATCCTCGGCCGGACGACAGACGGGAGCGAGATTATTTCATCCTACCTCGGCGCTGACGGGCGCTGGGGCAAGCTGTTGTACCTCCCCGGCGGCGGTTCCCGGGCGCCTGCCTCCCACGAGACAGTGGACCAGCGGCTCCACTATCTGAAGATGGAGGGCAAGGAGGTATTCAAACAGGCGGTAACCGCTATGGTGCGATCAGCGGAGGCCGCTCTCGAACGCGCCCGTATGAGCGTGGACGAGATCGCGTGCGTGATACCGCATCAGGCAAATCTAAGAATTATGAGCGCGGTCGCGAAGAAGCTGGGTATCCCCTCCGAGAAGCTATGCATCACGGTTGATCACTGCGGCAATCTATCTGCAGCCTCCATCCCCGTCGCGCTGGATGAGGCGGTGAAACAGGGCACAATCGCAAAAGGCGACACAGTGCTCCTCGTCGCATTCGGCGGAGGTTTCACCTGGGGTGCGATGGTGGTGAGAATATAGAATCTGAAATGACAAATACCAAAGCACAAATGACAAATAGAATCAAAGTTTTGTCATTTGGTATTTGTTATTTGTCATTCTCCTTGCGTTGTCATTTGCCATTATAGGAGTACACATCATGTCTGATGCGCATAAGATTGCTCTGCTTTTCCCCGGCCAGGGTTCTCAGGAAGTGGGGATGGGCGGGGCAATTGTTGAACGATTTACTCGGGCGCGCGAGGTGTTTGAAGAGGCCAACGAGATACTCGGATTCGACATCAGGAAACTCTGTGTCGAAGGGCCTGAGGCTGAACTCACATTGACCAAGAACAGCCAGCCAGCACTATTTATCACCAGCATCGCCTGTATGCGGGCGCTCCAGGAGGTTGACCCGGATATGCCACTTCCCATGGCGGCAGCAGGCTTGAGCCTGGGAGAGTTCAGCGCGCATGTTGCAGCAGGTTCGTTCTCATTTGCCGATGGGGTGAGGCTCGTGCGTCAGCGCGGGGAGGCAATGCAGGATGCGTGCGATAGGGAGCCGAGCACCATGGCGTCGATCGTGGGGCTCGATCTGGACACAGTGAAGCAGATCTGCGCCCTCTTCCAGGAGCGGGGAGTCCTTGACCTCGCAAACCTCAATTGCCCCGGCCAGATAGCGATTTCGGGGAGTGTGGAGGCGGTAAAGGCCGCAATGGCAGAGGCGGAGAAACGGGGTGCGCAGAAGGCCGTACAGCTTCAGGTGAGCGGAGCGTTCCACTCACGTCTGATGAAGCCCGCTGAGGAGAAACTTCGCCGGGCGGTAGCCGAGACGAAGATTGTCGAGCCGAAATACCCGGTGATTGCCAATGTGAGTGCGCTCCCGGTTACGCAGCCCGAGGAGATTCGCGAGGCGCTCCTTTCGCAGTTGTGCTCACCGGTCCTGTGGGAGAAGAGCATAAGGTACCTCATGAGTCAGGGGGCGACGCTTTTTATCGAAGTGGGCCACGGGAGGGTGCTCCGGGGTCTCATGCGCAGGATCGACAAGAATCAAAAGGTGGTGAACGTGCAGGATCCGGACAGCCTCGGGAAAGCGCTGGAGGAAATGAGGGGAGGAAGGGCGGGTGAACCATGATGCTCGAAAATAAGGTGGCGGTGGTGACGGGAGCTGCCCAGGGGATCGGGAGAGAGATCGCGCTCTGTTTCGCGCGGTCGGGGGCGGATGTCGCCATCTGCGATCGCGACGCAGCCCCGCTCGAGAAAGTGCGCGATGAGATCACGGCGCTCGGGCGCCGCGCATGTGCGCTCACGGTGGATGTGAGCAACGCAGAGCAGGTCCACAGCGCGATAAACAAAATTATTGACTCTTTCGAATGGATTGATATACTCGTCAACAATGCCGGCATCACGAGAGATAATTTTCTCCTGCGGATGAGTAATGATGACTGGGATGCGGTGATCGCGGTGAATCTGACGGGCGCGTTTCACTTCACCAAGGCTGTTGTCAAGCCAATGTTGAAGAGGCGCGCTGGAAAAATCATCAACATCGCTTCAGTCGTCGGGATGGTGGGCAACGCGGGGCAGTCCAATTATGCGGCTTCCAAGGCAGGTATCATAGGATTGACAAAATCCGTTGCCAAGGAGCTCGCGTCTCGTAGGATCACCGTGAATGCGATCGCTCCCGGTTTCATCCAGACGCGGATGACCGAGGTGCTCCCGGAGGGGGTAAAGAAGAAAATGCTTGAGAGCATCCCTCTGGGGAGCTTTGGCACGCCGTCGGATGTCGCGGGCGCTGCTCTATTTTTGGCCAGCAATCTCTCGGATTACATCACGGGCCAGGTCCTCGTGGTGGATGGCGGCATGGTAATGTGAGCGCGGTGCATTATAAGGTATAAGGGTACTCATACAAGAGGAGGGTTGAACATGTCGGATATTGCACAAAGGGTAAAGGATATTGTCGTCGAGCAGCTGGGGGTCAATCCCGATGAGGTGACTCCCGATGCTTCTTTTATCGACGACCTGGGAGCAGATTCCCTCGATACCGTTGAGCTGGTAATGGCCCTTGAGGAGGAGTTTGACGCAGAGATTCCGGATGAGGATGCGGAGAATCTGAAGACCGTCGGTGAAGCCATTAAGTACATCGAGGAACACTGCCAGAAACAGGAATAGAGAAGCCTGAATCCCAGGCATGGAGCGGTATAACGTGAGGCGGATAGTCATCACAGGGATGGGTGCCCTTGCACCTAACGGGAACAACGCCCAGGAGATGTGGAAGTCGCTCTGCAATGGGAGGAGCGGCATAGGCCGTATCAGTTCTTTTGATCCCGCGCCCTTCCCCACGCAGATCGGCGGCGAGGTGAAAGGATTCGATCCGAAGATATGGATCAATCCGAAGGAAGCCAGGCGGATGGACCGCTTCGTGCAATTCGCCGTGGTGGTGGCGAAGATGGCGGTGCATGACGCCGGCCTT
>Ga0315291_10001383_pt1 | contig 32390 bp, 29 predicted proteins | sample YL17G12_20_MG_FD_203070 | JGI IMG/M metagenome (GOLD analysis project Ga0315291, IMG submission 203070) | Sediment microbial communities from Yellowstone Lake, YNP, Wyoming, USA - YL17G12_20 | ecosystem: Environmental > Aquatic > Freshwater > Lake > Sediment | place: USA: Wyoming | collected...
TAATTGGCCCGTTTCTGGGCATCGCTCAACACCTGGTAGGCTTCGTTGATCTCCTTGAATCTGTCTGAGGCGCCATCGTGGTGGTTATGATCAGGATGATACCGGAAGGCCAGCTTTCGGAAAGCCTTCTTGATGTCATCCTGGGAAGCGTCTTTCGGCACACCCAGCAGTTCGTAGTAATCCTTCTTGGGAGCCATGTTCCGCCTGATTGCAGATATTCACCTTCATCATAGTCTCTCGGCGAGAGCGCGGTCAACTCGCGTCGACGCAGTCTCAGAAGGGAGAAATCCCTGCTGGGGGTTTGGTCGTAGACTCGCCTCAGGATGAGGGGTATCCCCCAATCCGCCTCAGGCGGACGCCTCAAAAGGAGCGGGGGGCAGGGGGTTGACAACGAGTTTTCAGACACCCTCCGCAATGTGACCTCCCCAGTGAGGAGGGTCAAGCGGGTCGGGGGCTAGGCCTCTTCCAGACTGCCCAAAGCGGCTTCAATCAGTTCATTGAGCGCCGGGTGGATGTGCATCCCGTTGAGGATGTAGCCGATGTCTCCTCCCGAGGCCATGGCGTTGGTCACTTCCTGGATGAGCTCGGGAGCGAAGGGGCCGATGATGTGGAAGCCGAGTATCTTCTTGGTATCCTTGTCCAGTATAGCCTTGGCAAATCCTTCCTCCTCCATCATGGCCTCGCCCTTGGCAATGCTGGAGTAGTTGGCCTTGCCGACCAGTATCTGGTGATCCTTCTTCGCCTTTTCTTCGGTCAGTCCCACGGAGGCAATCTGAGGATGGGAGTATACAGCGTGGGGCGTGACGCTGGTGTCCAGCTTGGTCTTCTCACCGTGCAGGACGTTGTCCGCCACCATCGATGCCTGTCGATTCGCGGCGTGAGTGAACATCTGCAGGCCATTGGCATCTCCCACCGCGTAGATGTTCTTCTTGGCGGTTTCCAGATACTCGTTGACCTTGACGAATCCCCTCTGGTCGATCTGCACTCCGGTGTTCTCCAGTTTCAGCAGATCGGCGTTCGATTTCCGGCCCACAGCCATGAGCAGTCTCTGAGCCGTGAATTCTCTCTTCTTGCCGTCACTCGTCTTGACCGCAACCGTGACCTTGCCGTCAGATCCCTTCCTCACCTCCTCCGCCAGAGCACCCGTATGGACCTCCATGCGCCGGCTGAGCGCCTTCTTCAGCAACTCAGAAATCTCGGGTTCTTCCGCCAGCGTCAGCCTGTCCGCCATCTCCAGAATGGTCACCTTGGTGCCCATGGCGGCAAAGAAGTGTCCGTACTCGACGGCGATGTATCCGCCGCCGATGATGATCAGGCTGTCCGGCCTCTCCTTCTGCTGAAGGACCTGCTCGTTGGTCCAGTAGTCGACGCTGTCCACTCCCTTGATGGGCGGGACGAAGGGACGCGAGCCGCAGGCAATGAAAACCCTCTCACCTTTGACCTGCTGGCCATTGACCTCGACCGTGTAGTCGGTAACGAAATGTCCCTCACCTTCATATAGATCAAGGCCCTTCGACTGCTCTATACCTTGCCTGACATGATCCTGACCTTCTTTGATGCTCTTTCTCATCCGCTCCATGATCGAGGCGAAATCGATGCTTCTTATCTCCGCCTCTATGCCAAGCTTCCCGGCCTCCTGAATATCCACCGCCCTGTCCGCCGCGTAGATCAGCATCTTCGACGGTATGCAGCCCAGATTGAGGCAAGTCCCGCCCAGCGGCCCCTTGTCGATGACGGCCACCTTCTGGCCATGGCCGACCGCCTCATCGGAAACGATCGCCCCACACCCGGAGCCAATGACGACTAGATCGTACTTCTTCACGATTTCACCTCCCTGGAACCTGTGATACGTGACTGCAAAGCGGATAGGCTGACGGGGTCATGGTATCCCGCGTGATATAATTCGTCAAGGAGGTCGCATGTTCCAGAAGATATTGGTGTGTCTGGATGGGTCCAAGCTCGCTGAGCAGATCCTGCCATACGCTACGGAGCAGGCCACGCGATTCGGCAGCAGCCTCGTCCTGTTTCAGGTGGTTAGCCTGGCCAGCGTTCCCACTCCCACTGGGATCGAGTCCGTTCCGGTCGCAGTGCCGGACAATATGCTGGACGAAGCAGAAGCTGCAGCCAGAGACTATCTCGACGGTCTCGCGCTGCCCCTTCGAGAGAAAGGCCTCAAGGTTCAGTGCGCCACCATGATCGGGCATCCTGCCGAGTCCATAGTCAGCTACGCGGAAGAGAACGGATTTGCCCTGGTGGCCCTAGCCACTCACGGGCGCAGCGGCTTGAGAAGGCTGGTCTTCGGCAGCGTTGCCGACTATGTCGTCAGGAAATCGGGGTTGCCCATCCTGCTGATAAAGCCCAAGTAGACGAGGGACACCCTCAGACTCTCGGCAGGAAGTATCCGGCACCTCTTTTGACACCTGTTCATTAGAGGCCATGAACCCTCCTCTTCCTGAATTCCAGGCGCTTCATGATCTGGCTGAGAGTCGCCTTGCTACTGTATCCGTCAACTGAATGAATTGCTCAACCGTGAAACCTCTACCACACTGATCGAGGCCGAAGTATTGATTGCCGACTGGAGGAAGGAATGCAATCGGTTCCGGCCGCATAGTTCATTGCACTACATGCCACCAGCTCCTGAAGCCAAGATGCTCGTAACTCTAAGTCTGTAAGTGGTACCGTTTTCGGGGGCAGGTCATACTCCCGTGCAGGTTCAGAAGTTGCTGTTCTTGCCAAATCATTAAAGGAGGCAGTATGAAAGGAGTACTAATACTGGGGGCTGGCTCGGCGGGAATCGCGGCCGCACTAGAGTTCAAAAAGGCCTTAGTTCGTAATCCAGAGATGGAAGTAACACTGGTGGATCAACAGAATTACCACTTTGTTATACCCATGATATATCAGGTAGTCGCTGGTAGCGTGGAGCCCGGTTTTATCTCTTTCCCTTTACGAATTCTGCTCAGGCAGAAACCTATTGCAGGCCAGTTCAAGTTCATACAGAGCCGTGTCCAAAGCATAGACACGGAGAAGAAGAGTGTCACCACAGATAAAGGAGGGCTGGAGTGGGACTATCTGGTGATAGCATTAGGTAGCACCGCCAATTTCTTCGGTCTGAATGACGTCGAAAAGAATGCAATACGCTTCAGATCACTGAGAGACGCTATCACTATCCACAATCGTATTCTGGACAACTATGAGGCAGCCCTGCTCGAAAAAGATGAACTGCGTAGACGCGAGCTACTCACCTTTGTGGTGGTAGGAGGTGGGCCTACTGGCGTGGAACTATCGGCTCACATTCAGGACTTCGTCCTCAAGACCCTGGTACGCGACTATCTCTTCCTGACGCCGCAGGTTAGGGTAATCCTGATTGAGGCCCAGGACACCCTTTTGTCAGGCATGAAGCCAAAGGCTGCAGAACTGGCTCTCGCCAGACTGCGCTCTCGAGGAGTGGAGGTTCTACTAGGAACACGCATTAGCAAAGCATGGGCAGGCGGTGTCCAGACAGCCAATGGCCAGACCATAACAACCGCTAATGTAATCTGGGTAGCTGGAGTGAAGCCAGTGGATATTGTGGCCTCACTCCCATTCGACAAAGCCAGAGACGGACGAATCAAGGTAGATGAGCACTTGGAAGTGCCGAGTTCACCTGGTGTCTACGTTGTAGGTGATTGTGCCTATCTGCAGCAAGAACATAGTTCGGCAGCCTATCCGCCAACTCACCAGGTAGCCGTCCGACAGGGCCCAGCATGTGCCCGAAACGTCCTCAACGTCATAGAAGGCAAACCTCAACGTCCCTTCCGCTACAAGTTCAAGGGGCAGATAGTGTACATCGGCAGAAACGTGGGGGTGGCTCAGTTACTTGGCCGTGTTTTCGACGGTTTCGCCGCCGGATTCCTACGGCGCATCTTGTTCCTGGAGCAGATGATTATGTACCTGGGACTGTTGACGGCATTCAGGAATAAGTTGGGCACGGCCCTTGATTGGTTCTTTGCTTATTTCTACCATCGCAACACCGCTCGCATAGAGTGAGTGCCAAGATCAGTCTCTGGAACTGAAAGAGAGAATGTGGTCACAGTGATTCCGTCCGTCGGATTGACTCAAAAGGTGAGAAACAAGACCAGGATATGGCTTACAGAAATGCGTCCCAAGTTCCTGGTCGGCTCAGTCGCTGTGGCTTTCTTAGGGACGTCCGTAGCGTGGGGGGATGGTTTCTTTAGCCTTCGTTACGCTGTGCTCGGTTTTATCGGGCTAATTCTTTGGCACACTAGCGTTCAAGTTCTCAATGACTACTTCGATTACAGGAGCGGGGTCGATTTCCAGACTCAGAGAACGCAGTTTAGTGGCGGCAGCGGTGTCCTGCCTGCCCGTCTCCTCAAACCCCTATCCGTCCTCAGATTCGGCTTGCTCACCTTTGCCCTGGCCGTCCCCGTATGGACGTACCTTGTTATCGTCAAAGGTTTACTGTTGCTTCCCCTTGTCGGGGTTATGGCTGTTTGCGTGCTGCTCTATACGCCGGTTCTCACCAGATGGAGGCTGGGTGAGATCTCCTGTGGTCTCGGTCTTGGTGTATTGCCCATATTGATGTTCTACTTTATCCAAACAGGAGAATATACCACTGAGGTAGTGGTAGCTTCTGTCCCTGCCGGGATTCTGTTCTTCAACGTTCATCTTTTGAACGAATTTCCGGATGCTGAGGCAGACAAGATGGGACACCGCAAAACCCTACCCATCGTATTGGGTAGAGCAAAGGCAAGCTGGATATATCTGGCTGGGACCGTAGCTGTCTACGTTTGGGTAGTAGTATGGGTTGTAGTCGGGGTTATGCCTCCGACGGCGCTGTTGGCCCTTGTGACGATTCCTCTTGCTTTCTGGGCAACAAGGGGTGCTGTAAGCTATAAAGATGAAGCCTTGTTTGCGCAGGCCCTGTGGGCCAACTCGCTTTGTTTGATATTCACGACTGCACTGCTTGGATCTGGCTACTTGTTAGGCCGCTACTAAGTACTCTTAAGCCTAGAGTTAGAATAGCTGGCCCAGAAGCACCGGGCAGTGTTGGAGGAACGCCCCATGACGAAGCAGAAACGCGAGAAAGAGCAGGTTGTTTTGGTCGATCAAGATGGCACAGTGCGAGAATCGGCTGCTGAGATTCTTACCCTTGACAGAGACACCGCTCACCGCCAAGGCGTCTTGCACAGAGCAGTGTCCGTCTTCGTTTTCAACACCAGAGGAGAGCTTCTACTGCAGAAGAGGGGGCAACAAAAGAACCACTCGGCAGGACTCTGGACGAACACTTGTTGCACTCATCCCAGGAAAGGCGAGAAACCTATCGTTGCGGCTAGACGCCGACTGACCGAAGAGATGGGATTGAAGTGCGAGCTGAATGAGGTATGGTCATTTCTCTACCGCTGTAAGGTTGGCGACGGGCTCATAGAGCATGAATATGACCACGTCTTTGTGGGTTCGAGTGATCGCGATCCATCTCCGAATGCCGACGAAGTCGCTGATTGGGCATGGATGGATACCGACGACCTGGGCCGTGAGTTAAGAGAAAATCCCGGACGGTTCACCCCTTGGTTCAGGCTCAGCTATCACGAGGTGCCAAAATGAAGGAAGCGACAACCTAACCAGGATAAACATGGGTGAATTCACAGGAGATCGACTCTTCTCCGTCCCCCCGTCCTAGTCGTGCCTTAGCGGGATAGAGCGAATGCCACTTTGAAGACCATGGCTGGACTTCTGTCTATCGTGCAGTATAGCCCACCATGTTGGACTCTAACTCTGTCGGGGTGGATACCAACACTCCTGCGTTGAGACGAGGGGAGTGATGAGACCCGATCAGAGGCTTCCTAGATCGGCGGCAGGCTCCGTATTGCGGCGATTATCTTTGGAGTTATGCTGGGCGACGAAGGCGGCCTCACCAGAAGAATGGGGCTGGAACCTCCGTGAAGAACCTTCTGGGCCACACTGCCGTAGACCCATCTGCCCAGCCCAGATCGTCCATGGGTGGCCATGACAATCAGGTTGACTTGTTTCCGGCTGGCATAGTCAATGATCTCAGTTGCCGGGTCACCCTCCAGGATTTCTAGGCTCACCTTGAGCCCAGTGTCAGTGAGTCCTCTCTGCACCTTAGAGAGATACTTCTCCGCCGACTTCTTGGACTTGGCCAGGTACTCATCAGCAGCTGTCCCCCAGTTCACCGATGTTTCAGGTGTCGTTACCGGAGGTAGCACCAGCGGCTCGCATATTCCGACCAGAACGACTTCCGCCACCACGCCACCCTGAGGCAGCGCCAGCGCTTCAACGTGAGGCAAAACCAATTCGGCCAACTCCGACCCATCCAGAGGCACAAGCATCTTGGGGCTGGACCATCTCTCATAGGCCGCATCCTTGGGCATGCCGGCCCTGATGACCAACACCGGCAGTGCGGCCGATCGCAGGACCTTGTCCGCTACGCTTCCCAACACCCAGCGCCTGACACCCGACCGTCCGTGGGTGGCCATCATTATCAGATCGACTTCCTTTTCACCAGCATAGCGCAGGATCTCTTCAGCCGGATATCCGACTGCCACCTCCTCCTTCACCACCACCGGCTGTCCGGCCGTCTTTCCCTGAACCTCCGCGATTTCCCGCCTGAGTCTCTCGCTCGCCTGATCGATATAGGCCCGGTGCAGAGGCAGCGACTCGGCTTCCCCTTTGCCTGCCACGTGAAGCAGCAGCACCTCGAGGCCAAGTCGGCCGGCAATACCCTTGGCATAGGATAAGGCCACTTCGGCCAGTTCAGAGCCATCCAGCGGAAGAAGCACTCTCTGATACATCTTCAAACCTCCTCAATTCGGAAATCTACCGGAGAACCCCAGCCAGCGATGGCACTTCATCAGGCTCGTCGTCAAGCCCCTGCAAGAAGCACATTTGCTTCTCATGGGCTGACGCACCGCGAAACCAGATGAATGAACCGGCTCGCTTGGTGACTACCCCCATCTTCTTCAGTTGCTCCAACGAGAAAATGCTGTGCTCGGTGCGGGCTTCCACTATTCTCCCGGCTGATATTGGCCCAATACCAGGCACACGGAGGAGTTCTTCATATGCAGCCCGGTTGACATCTACCGGGAAAAGCCATGGTTGTCGCCTGGCGATCATCATCTTGGGGTCCTTCACCAGAGAAAGGTCACCCTTGTCGCCCAGGGCCAGATCCAGATCGTGTGATGAGAAGCCGTAGACCCTGAGCAGCCAGTCTGCCTGATAAAGACGATGCTCTCGCATCGGTGGGGTGGCACGAAGCCCCTCAAGAGGGGAGTCGATCACCGGCTGGAACGCACTGAAGTAGACTCGCCTCAGGCCAATCTCGCGATACAGAGCGCCGGTGGTGCGCAGGATGTCCCGGTCTGTCTCGCCGGCCGCGCCAACCACAAACTGCGTCGTTTGCCCGGAGGGGACCAGCCCCTCATTGGCGGACATCACCTGTTTCGCCCAGCGCATGCGCTCCACGATCCCATCATAAAGGTCTTTCCGGGAGCTGAGTCTGGCCAGGTGATGCGCCGTCGGCGCCTCTATGTTGATGGAGACCCTGTTGGCCACCTTGCAGGCTGCCTCAACGCAATCATAGCCGGCACCAGGCATTATTTTCAGATGAACGTATCCCGTGAAGTCATGACGCTGGCGCAGTATCTCCACTGTATCCACCATCTCCTGCATGGTGCGCGAAGGGCTGCCCGCCACACCCGAACTGAGGAACAGGCCGCGCACCAGCCTCTTCCGGTGGAGATCCATGAACAGGTTGGCCAATTCATGTGGCTGGAAGTAGGCCCGAGGTCGATCGCGGCCCACCTGATTCACACAGTAGGCGCAGTCGTTGGTACAGACGTTGGTCAGCAATACCTTGAAGAGGCTGACGCAGCCACCGCCTGGCAACGTCGCCCGATATATGAAACGATGCGGATCCCTGTTGGCCCGTTGCATACTTCTGGCCGCATCATAGCCGCAGATGTCGAACTTGGCACTGGCGGCTACAATCTGGAGCTTCTGAGACACGTCCATCTTCAGTAAGCCTCATGAAGACGCTTGATGAAGAAGAGCCCGCCCAGAAGGCGAGCCAGGAGGCAGAGGGTAATGCCAGCAAGAGGCATTCTGCTCATCTTCCTCACCTGCTGCCGCTTGGTCTCCACCCCAGATAGCGGTCAAGTATCAGGCGTCATCGTCCGCAAGATGCAGGTGAATCCCTGCCCTAGTCTTCCGCGCCGGATTTCTTCCCGGAGGACAGCGCCAATACCCCGCCGATAACCAATGTCAGCAGCGGAACGGGGGCGTAGAGAACAGAACCGGCAAAAGCATGCATCGGCAACACCAACGACATGTATTGAGAGCCGATCTGCTCGCCGGCGTACTCCTCAAAAGATGCGAACCCGACGCTCATGGCACCAACAGCCGCCAGCAGCATTATCATCCCCGCCAAGCTTGGCTTGGTTCGCGCCAGTGCGGCACCCATAGCACCAAGTACTCCAATCGGTATGAGAGAAACCACCCACCAAGGGGCAGAACCTTCGCCACTCCAGCCTATGGCCCCCGCGCCGCCACCCACGAAGTACGTGATCCCTCCGATGAGCCCCAAGATCATGGCTGCTATTAGCATCTCGCCTCCTTTTCGATGACTCTGGCTATTCTATCACAAGTACTCTTCAACACCTGAGCCTTGACCGAAGACCAACCGAACTCAAAAACGAACTAGGTCTTCTGCGGTCCCTTACGAAAGCACTCACGGGCTTTCGCTACAATCTTTCAGCCTTTCCCCTCAGCCTCGTTCTCCATCTTCTCCAGTCGCGTGTAGTAGTCAGGGATCTCATTTAGATGCGCCAGGGCGATCTTGCCCGTCATTATTGGATCATCGTTGGTAACGTTGGTGTGTGGATCAACCGTTCCGTGTTCGAGCTCAACGTCCATGCCCATGCGGAACTGCTCCACATTCCACTTCTTCCAGTCGATGCCCAGCTTGTCGCCCACCTGCTTGGCTTCTTCGGCGGTGAAATGCTTCTTGGCCACGCTGAACCTCCTGAGAACACTAGTGTCAGACGAGATTATATCCTTTTCTGAGGCTCGTGTCTTCGTGTTTCGATAGCTTTGCGCCTGCGATTGGACGGGGCACCCGTCACCGTAGGACTCGCAAAGCCCGCTAGAAACGGTCTGGTATAATTCGCTTAAAGTATTAGATCAGGGGGGTGAACCTATGGCTACAACGACCGGCGCAGATACTCTCGTACGTTGCCTGATCAGCGAAGGTGTGAACTACGTTTTCGGGATTCCAGGCGATCAGTGTAACCCGATCACCGACGCCATCCATCGACTGGGTCGAGACGAGGGACTCAGGTTCATCACTACTCGACACGAACAGGCGGCCGCCCATATGGCTGACGCCTGGGCGCGTGTGACCGGCAAGCCCGGTGTGTGTCTGGCTACCGTGGGCCCGGGTGTGGCTGATCTGGTGCCCGGAGTCTATCCGGCCTTCGCCGATTCAGTGCCCATGATCGTCCTGGGGGCCCAGAACCAGACGTGGCGATGCTACCCCGAGACTGGGTCCATGCAAGCCCTGGACCAAATCGCGCTGATGACCCCCATCACCAAGTTCCGCGTCCTGGTCAACGACGTTAGGCGGATGACTCAACTGGTGCAGATGGCATTCAGGGCAGCCACGTCGGGCCGGCCGGGGCCTGTTTACCTGGATCTTCCCTCCAACGTGCTCTGCGAAAAGATCGAAATGATCCAACAGCCGATACTGCCGCCGCATCGGTATCGGCCCACGACACCGCCGGTCGCCGACAGCCGCCTTGTCGACCGGGCGGCCGAGATGCTGGTGAAGGCCAAGTTCCCGCTCATTCACACGGGAGGCGGAGCGCTGCGGGCCGGAGCCTGGACGGAGGTGCGGCAACTGGCGGAGCACCTGTCAGCAGCCGTAACCACCAGCCTTGGTGCCAGAGGCATCATCCCTGAAGATCACCCTCTCTGCTTTATTCCGGCCTCTTTCGGGGCGCTCAAGGCTCAGGCCGATGCCGATGTAGTCCTCCTCGTTGGTGGGCGTATGGGCGACACCGACTTCTGGGGGCGCCCCCCGATCTGGGGCGAGCCGGACAAACAGCGTTTCATCCAGATAGACATCGATCCCCAGAACATCGCCCTGAATCACCCGGTGGACATGGCGCTCGTTGGGGATGCCAAGGCCACAGTACATGCAATCCTCGAGGCAGTCAAATCCAGAACCAGCCCCAAGCGAGAGAGCACAGGGATTGAAGGCGCCCGCCAAGCACAGGAAGCCTGGCTGGGCAACTGGCGAGAAGGGGCCAATTCAGACAAAACACCCATTCATCCCCTCCGCCTGGTGCACGAGGTGCGCCGTTTCTTCCCCCGCAATGCCATCTGTGCCCAGGACGGAGGCAACACCTCTGTCTGGTCCTACTACATGAATCGCACCTACGAGCCGCGCTCGTTCCTTTGGGCCGCTGACTCCGGACACCTCGGTTCGGGAGTGCCATACGCCATAGGCGCCAAGCTGGCCCATCCGGAACTGCCCGTGTACTGCATCACCGGCGACGGTTCGTTTGGCTTCAATGCCATGGAGATGGAAACCGCCCGCCGCGAGGGCCTTCCCATCACCGTCATTATCGCCAACGATCAGGCCTGGGGAATGATCAAGGGCGGCCAGAAACTGGTGTACCATGCCCGCTACTGCGGAGTGGACCTCACCGACGTCCGCTATGACAAACTGGCCGAGGCCATGGGCTGCCATGGTGAGCGTGTTACCGCGCCCGAACAGATTCGGCCCGCCTTGCAGCGGGCGGCGGACTCCGGCCTGCCATCCGTCCTGGACGTGGTTGTGGATGCCGCCGTCCACATGGTTCCACCCGACCTGGTGATGCTCGACAGCGTCTGGATGGAAGGCTGCGACGCTGGCGGGACGTGCTGAAGGCAAGGGAAGCAAACAGGCCCGTTCCCGCCGGACCGCCGTGACAGGTAGTCCGGACAGGTTAGCCAAGTGGCGCACCTAGAAATGGGAGGTTGAGTCATGAAAGCTCTGCGCTTCTCGGTCTCTGTTCCTCAGTACCTCGCCCTGAAGCTATTGGGCGGAGTGAGACGCCTATACTACGCCGGTCCTCTGGCCACGGTTCGTCTGGCCGAAATCCCCGAACCTGTTCTGCCATCTGCCGATTGGGTCAAAACCAAGACTCTCCTCTGCGGAGTGTGCGGCAGTGATATCAACCTCATATTCCTGAAGGATTCTCCAACGGCCTCGCCGTTTACCTCGTTTCCGTGCACTCTGGGCCATGAGATATGCGGACAGGTCACTGAAGTGGGCACCGGGGTCAACAGCGTCAAACCCGGTGATGTGGTGACAGTTTGCCCGCCTCTTGACTGCTCGGTCAGGGGCATCGAGCCAAAGTGCCGGGTGTGCGAGACGGGCCGGTTCTCCAATTGCGAAAACGTCGCCGAGGGCAGTCTCGCTCCGGGCCTGGTCACGGGGATGTGCCGGGATGTGGGCGGGGGGTTTGCCCCGTATCTGGTGGCACACAAGAGCCAGGTCTTCAGGCTGCCTCCCGAAATGTCACCGAGAGAAGGCATCATGATTGAGCCCCTGGCAGTGGCGCTCCAGGCCGTCCTGGACAACAACCCCAACCAGAATGATCAGGTGCTGGTTGTGGGTGGCGGGGTAATGGGCCATCTCATAGTCCAGGCAATACGAGCCCTGGGAAACGGCTGCTCCATCACGGTGGCAGAGCCTTCGAAGTTCCACTCGCAATTGGCTTCGAAAGCCGGCGCTGACCACATTATCAGCGATGGCGACATCCTGGGTCACGCCCAGACCATCACTAAGGCCAGAGGATACAAACCCATGCTGGGACAGACGATCCTTATGGGTGGATTCTCGAAGGTGTTCGATACCGTGGCCAGCACAGCCACACTCACAGCAGCCATGCGCGTACTGCGAACCGGCGGCGTACTAAGCGTGGTGGGTATCTGCAAAGATCCCCTGACTGATCTCACACCGCTGTGGCTGAAACTCCAGACCATTAAAGGCGTCTATTGCTACGGCTTCGTAGACATGCAAGGTGAAAGACGGCACGTCTTTGACATGGCCATCGATCTGGTTAAGCAGAAGAAGGTGTCTGTCGAGCCCATGGTGACTCACACCTTCGCCATCGAGGACTATGGCAGTATGCTCGCAGTCAACTTGCACAAGCAGCGGCACGAGGCTGTCAAGACTGCGGTATCCTTCATCGCCTGACCGGAAGTTCCCCTGCATTTCGAGGCAGCCGAGGCTCAGCGAACCATGCTGAGGCATCCCGTAGAGCCAGGAGCGTCTATCCAGCTTGTGGCACTGCTACGGAGCCTACGCCGGGATGATTGTTGGTGCACAATGCCTTGCCGGGTGCCGCCTCGAGCGGGGCTACTCCTTGGCCCGGACATGGAGAAAGGCAAGCCCACATACGGCTGCGACCTCCACCGACCAGGCAGCGATCAGGAGCACCCAACCCATGGCCAATCCACCGGATTTCGGGTGAACATCCGCGGCGGTGCCCAACTGGTCGTTCTGCATCGGCTGGTCATCGACAGCCACGCCGTTCAGCACTTGGGCTGCGGTTGTAGCAGAAGCGTTGTTGGGATCGCACGCAACATTGCCTGTTGACGGAGCCCCGCTCTCCCCTTGATCGCTGACGGGCCGCAAGACCACCGTGAACGATGCTTTCACCGCACCGCTGAAAGCCGCTGCGACCGTGCTGTTGTCAGTTTGGCTTGGGGCAGGGTTCGGCGAGCTTTGGGCAGTGGACTCGGACAGCTTTGGCAGAGCGGTATCTTTCACAACCCGTGCGGCGTTGCCGCCGATCGAGGAATCTACCTGCACCTTGACATCATCAAAGGAAAGAGAAAAGGCTGCCGCTAAAACAAGAACCGCCGCAACGACCGAGATGCCCAAGAACTGAGCCTTCTTCAACACACCCCCGCAGTTCTGGACCAACGAAAAACCGACCATTTCAGGTCGGTTTCACTACTGACTCCCCACTGCCCAAGTGACCAGATAAAGACAGCGGTTCGACGCCCCCTGATCAAATTATCAGCATTCGATGGAGAATGTCAAGCGTTCTTCTCATGCGTGATTACCTACTATATATCACTGCGATCCCTCGTCCATGTGGCTGGAATTATCGATCCTACGAAGGAAGGTGACACCACCAGCCGCTTTGGTTCCGTCACGGCATCGCCAGACTGCTGTGCCAATGGGATGGAGTCTGATTGGGGTAGACTTGGAGTGAGCAGGGCAGCTGGCTTTCGCTCAGACGGCCTGGTCCGCGAACCGGAAGAACCCTTTGTTGAATACCGTCAGACAGGCATCCACCACACGGGCATCATACAGCAAGCCTCTGTTGCCGATGATTTCCTTCAGCGCTCTCTCCACACCCAGGGCTGGCCTGTATGGCCGATGCGAGGCCATGGCCTCCACAACGTCAGCCACAGCCAGGATCCGTGCCTCCAGAGCGCTTTGCTCACCCTTGAGGCCGGACGGATACCCGGATCCATCCATCCTCTCATGGTGCTGCACCACGATATCGGCCACCGGCCACGGGAACTCTATGCTCTTCAATATGTCATAGCCGGCTTTGGGATGAGTTCTGATTATGGCGAACTCCATGTCCGTCAGCCGGCCGGGTTTGCTCAGTATCTCTGTCGGTATGGTTATCTTGCCGAGATCGTGAAGTAGACCGGCTATGCGCACAGCACGGCTGCGTTCTTTCGAAAGACCGAGCTCCTTGGCTATCGCATGGGCCAGTTCCGTCACCCGCCGCTGGTGACCGGCCGTATGCCGATCTCTTATCTCGACGGTCAAGGCCATGGCTTGAATCACACCATCCAGCGTACCTTCTAGCTTCTTGTAGCTGTCCTGCAGTTGCTCCTCCGCCTGTTTCCGTTCGGTGATGTCCCGGTCTATGCCGCGATAGCCACAGACATTGCCGGCAGCATCGAAGAAAGGCACTGCGCTCTTCTCCACGAAGACTGTGTGCCCGTCCTTATGCAGACAAACGTTCTCCACGAAGGCAAAAGGCTTCTTCGTGGTCACGCAGGAACCGAAGATGCCGGCCACCCGATCAGACTCTTGGGCAGTCATGAAGTGAAATGGCGTCTTGCCCACCACCTCCTCAGGTTCATACCCCAGCATGTTGCGCACCCGGGGACCAACGTAGGTGTAAGTGCCACTGATGTCCACTTCCCAAACCCAGTCGCTGGTATTCTCCACCAGGTTGCGGAACCGCTCTTCACTCTGATGCAAAGCTTCCTCTGCCAGGCGGCGCTGAGTGATGTCTTTCACAAAACACAGGTCCGCTGGCCTCCCTCCCCAAGCCAGGAGAACGCCATTCAGCTCAACCCACTTGGTGTTCCCGGCCTTGTCCACTATTCTGAACTGGTAGACGTGGGGAACCTCGTCACCGTTCAGCCTCTTGAAATGCTGTTCCATCACCGTCTGGCGGTCTTCAGGATGAATGATGTCCGCCACCGGCTTCAACACCAACTCCTGCGCCGTCCGCCCGAACAGCTCCTCGGTCTTCGGGTTGGCAAACTTCAGCACTTCGTCCTGAATCACCACAATGCCTTCGTTGGCATTCTCAATCAGGAGTCGGTTCCTCTCCTGCGAGGCCAGCAGCCTTTCTTCCGCCCGCTTGCGATCAGTGACCTCCCGGAGAGTAACCAGGCCAGCAATTCTACCCTGGTGATCGATCTTCTTGCAGATACAGCTTACCCATACCTCTCCCCTATCCTTCGTCGTGATCCGGACATCCTCCACCAGAGGGCTCCGCTCCTTGCGCAGCACGTCAGCCAGCAGTGCAGCAAGGCGATCCCCGTCTCCCTCAGAGATGCCCTTGACGATATCAACCCCTATCATTTCTTGCGGAGAGCCAAAGCCGGTGATAGCGGCCGCCGCCTGGTTTGCCAGCACCACCTTCATCGTTTCCGCGTCGAAGACCAGCATCCCATCCAGGGTATTGGCAAACAGGTTTTCATACTGGCCCTCGCTACCGTGGGCTAGAGCCTTTGAAGCTCGCTTGGCCATTCCGCTCCCTCTGACCTTCGGAGTCCGGTGATAGTCTCCGATGCGTCTTGCGCCATGCTGGTTTGGACCAACGACCCTCACAATCCAGCAATCTAAGCCTAAATAATAGCAACTTGTGTCAAGATGATCCAGTGAGCGTGGGCGACGTAGCTTCTCTCATTCGCATTGTTGACGTCCCGCTCGAATCCGCGGTACGATCGGCACGGCTACTGCGGTAGAATCAAAGAGAGTGCTTGCCCGACTTCAGCAGGTGTCTATGGTAATGATTTTGCAGATTGTTCGCAGGTTGAGACAATACTGGTCCTACCCCCTGCCCCTAGAAAGGAGGAAAGCATGCCCCAAGAGGTGAAAACCATTACTTACGGCAGCGTCAATTGCTACCTTGTTAGGACCAACACCGGTTTCGTTCTGATCGACACAGGACTTCCAAACAAGCGCATCGCCATCGAGAAAGAACTGGAAAATGCAGGCTGCAAGCCAGGAGATCTGAACCTTATCCTACTGACTCATGGAGACTATGACCACGCTGGCAATGCTGCTTATCTCCGCAATAAGTCTGCTGCGAAGATAGCCATGCACGCTGACGACTCAGGAAGGGTCGAACGCGCGGACTGGAACTGGAACTTGAAAGCGAAACCGGACAGATTCCCGATTATGTTCCGAATAATGGGGAGGATAGTAGCGTTCTACTCCAGGCCAAAGAAATTCGACACATTCAAACCTGATACCTATGTCGAAGATGGTCAAAGTCTCTCTGAATACAGTTTCGAGGCCAAAGTCTATCATCTTCCGGGGCATACTAGGGGTTCCATTGGAATCCTGACAAACGGTGGTGACCTGTTCTGCGGCGATCTCATGGACAACTTGAGAAAACCGGGTCTTGAGTTCTTCATCGACGACTTGGCGGCAGCGAATGCCAGCGTCGAAAAACTGAAGAAGCTGAAGGTAGATACAGTGTACCCCGGGCATGGCAAGCCATTCCCGATGGAACTTTTCACAAGAAACAACTGATAGTGGGTAGAGAATCCCTGCAGATGAGACACGCCGTGCGGCTCAGCAGATCCGCGGCCGGTCTTTGTCGTTGAACCACCTTTACCAGGCATCGATGGTTGTCTTTCGGATCGTTCGTGGTTAAGGATTGTTACATGGCCACTCCCAAGAAGGAATGGGAAGTGAAGCAACAGATCAGGACCATCTCTCTGCCTCTGCCTTTCAGAATAGGCAGGGTAAACTCCTACATCGTAGAAACCGACGGCGCATTCGTCTTGGTCGACACGGGAGCTTCCAACAAGCGCAAGGCTCTTGAGAAGGAGCTTGAAAGCGCGGGCTGCCGGCCCGGGAATCTCAATCTCATCGTTCTCACCCACGGGGATTTCGACCATACGGGCAATGCCGCCTATCTGCGCAGCAGGTTCGGCGCCAGGATCGCCATGCACCGTGACGATGCGGGAATGCTCGAACGCGGGGACATCTTCTGGAACAGGAAGAGCGGCAACTTCCTGATCAGAGCGGTGGCCTCGGTACTCTTCCGGTTTGGCAAATCGCAGAGATGCAGCCCCGATCTGTACCTCGAGGACGGACAAGGTCTCTCCGGGTACGGCTTGGACGCCAGTGTGCTTCACATTCCCGGACATTCCAAGGGGTCCATAGCGATACTGACCGCCGACGGCGCGCTGTTCTGTGGCGACCTGCTGCTGTACAAGGACAGGCCAGTTCTGAACAGCATCATCGACGACCGCGCAGCGGCAAAGGCCAGTTTCGAGAGACTGAAGAACTTGAAGGCGAACACCGTGTACACGGGGCATGGGCAGCCGTTTCACTCGTTCTGAGGTTCGGGGAAGGTTGACGTGCCGCTCGAATCCGCGGTACGATCGGCAGAGCCAGGGAGGCTTGCCTTGGGAGATTACAGTGAGTTTGTGTAGACCGTTCTATCGAATAATCCGCCCGTTCCCAAACGGACACTACGATAACAGCACCCCCGAGAACGAGTACTATCTTGACAAGGAATACGCTCCGGATAGATCAGCTCTCGTTCGCGCATACCACATCATAGAGGCAGATCTCCTTGAGCTCTTCAACTATGTTGAACCATGCGACGATAATCTGAGCACTTATTCTCACCGCGCGTATGAGCTACTGCTTCGTGCCTCTACTGAATTCGAGGCGAACTGCAAGAGCATACTCGCAGCAAATGGATACATCAACCGCCACGGTAGAGACCTGAAGATCACTGACTACTTCAAGCTAGACCGAGCTTCCAAACTGAGTGAATACAGAGTCGTGCTTGCTGCTTGGATTCCAGACAGAAAGGTCTTTGAGCCATTCAAGGAGTGGAATAGTGGAGCGACCCTTAAATGGTACCAATCTTACAACACAGTCAAGCACAACAGGAGTACTGATTTTCGCGAGGCAAGTCTAGGAAACGTGATGGCCTCTGTGGCTGGGTTGCTCGCAACTCTCTTTTCACAGTTCTATATCAATGCTTTCGACCCTTATCGACGAATCGAGATGTACGATATCGATGACGACGGTGCTGTTCGCGTTGACCAATCGGTCTTCCAGGTCATCCCGCCGTCGCCGTCCACATGGGCTCCTGATGAGCTTTATGATTTCGATTGGGATAAGGTGAGGAACTCAACGGAGCGATTTGCCCGTTTCCCGTTCAACGACTGATGACCGTCCACCTGCTGGATGCGAAGCTAGGCTGAGCAAGACGACTTGTGACGGAATCATATAGGGAGACAAGCGTTATCTTAGATAATACGCCCGTCAGCATATCCTTGGCAGCGGATCGCCCACCAGCATGTCCACTATCCGCGACGCGCCCAGCGTGGTCTTCATCACCACCCGGCCAGGATGGTCTGGTCGCACCTCACCGATGACGGCCGCGTTCTTCCCGTAGCGATGGCGCTGCATCTTCTCCAGGACCGCCTCCGCGTCTTCAGGATGCACCAGGGCCACCAGCTTACCCTCATTGGCCACGTACAATGGATCGATTCCCAGCATCTCACAGGCGCCGCGCACTTCCTCGCGCACCGAAATGGCTTCTTCTTCAATCCTGATGCCTACCTTCGATTGTGCCGCCAACTCATTGAGCGTGGTGGCCAGGCCGCCCCTGGTGGGGTCCCGCAGAGAATGAATCCGCCGGCTGGCCGACATCATCTCGTTCACCAGTTCGTTCAGGGGAGCGCAGTCGCTCTCCAGCTTGGTGGAGAAGCTCAGACCCTCGCGCTGGCTGAGAACAGCGATGCCGTGATCGCCGATCGTGCCACTGAGGATCACCTTGTCACCGGGCTTGGCGTTCGAACCGGATATGTCTATCCCTTCGGGCACCGTTCCCACTCCCGCAGTGTTGACGAACAACCTGTCGGCGCTGCCTTTGTTCACCACCTTGGTGTCTCCCGTGACGATCTGCACCTGCGCCTCGCGCGCCGCCGCCTGCACCGAGACCAGCACGCGCTCCAGCTCGTCTATGAGGAACCCCTCTTCGATGATGAAGGCCAGGCTCAGGTAGAGCGGCGTTGCCCCCACCATGGACAGGTCGTTCACCGTGCCGCACACCGCTAGCTTGCCGATGTCGCCGCCGGGGAAGAAGATGGGATTGATCACGTAGCTGTCCGTGGTGAACGCCAGCCTGCCGTTGAAGGGAACGACCGCCGAGTCGTCCAGCCTGTCCAGCAGTGGATTCGACAGGGGTTTCAGCAGCACCTTCTCTATCAGTTCATGGGCCAGTCTGCCGCCGCTGCCGTGGGCCAGCAGTATCCTATCGCTCATCGGTCGCCTCATAGAGGTAGTACGCAGCGCAGCTTCCTTCGGAAGACACCATGCACGGGCCCACTGGATTAGCCGGCGTGCAGACGGTGCGGAACAGCTTGCAGTCTCGCGGCGTCTTCACCGCCCTCAGGACCTCGCCGCATATACAGCCCTTCGGCTCCACAGTTGGCCCGGGATCGAAACGGAACGCTGACTCGGCATCGAAGCGCTGATAAGCCTTCCGCAGTTTCAGTCCACTAGCGGCAACCGCACCCACCCCCCGCCAGGCTGCCGCCCCCGGTTCAAAAACCTGGTACATGATCTCCAGCGCTCGCTTGTTTCCTTCCGCGCTGACCCCGCGCCGGTAGGCGATCTCCACCCTGGACTCACCCTTCTCCACCTGGGACACCAGCATGTGAACGGACTGCAGGATGTCCAGGGGTTCGAAACCGGAGACCACACAGGGGATGCCGTAATCACGGGCAATGAAATCCCAGGATTGGGAGCCGACCACCGCGCTCACGTGTCCCGGACATATCAGACCGCCTATTCTGATCTCACCGGAGTCAAGGATAGCTTTGATGACCGGTGGGCAGAGCTTGTGCAGAGAGAGCACGAAATAGTTGCCGACACCTTCCTTGTCTGCCTGGAGGACCGAGGCCGCCACCGTGGGCGCTGTAGTCTCGAAGCCCACGCCCAGGAACACCACCTGTCGAGATGGATTCTGCCTGGCTATCTGCAGAGCATCGAGCGTCGAGTAGACCATGCGGACATCGGCACCCTCGGCCCGCGCTTCCTGAAGGCTGGAGCGGCTGCCCGGGACCTTGAGCATGTCTCCGAAGGTGGTGAGAATCACCCCGGGAATCCGCGCCAGGGCAATGGCTTTGTCCAGATCGGCATTGCCCGTCACACATACCGGGCAGCCGGGCCCCGAGAGCATCTCGATGGTGGGAGGCAGAAGCTGTCGAATGCCGTGCTTCATGATGGCCACGGTGTGGCCGCCGCAGAACTCCATCAGGCGGGCCTTCCTGGTGGAGTTGCGGCGGATGCCGCCAACCAGCCCCCTGGCCAGTTGCGAACTGCGAAAGTCGTCTGCCAGCCTCATTCGTTGTCCTCTCCCAGGCGCGCCATCTCCCGCAGCATGCTGAGGGTCTCTTCGGCTTCACTTTGGTCCACGATGTTGATGGCATAGCCGGCGTGCAGCAGGACGTAGTCTCCCACCTTGGCCTCGGGCGTGAGCATGAGGCTGGCGCGCCGGGTGACTCCGCCCAGTTCGACCTCGGCCTCATCGCCATCAATGGATTTGACTAAAGCTGGAACAGCCAGGCACATATCGTTCCCCTCTCAACTTCCTCTGAATACAATTCTACCTTGGCCCTACTCGTCAAGTCCATTTGATGAAGAGTGCTCGTGAGCGTATCAACCCTCTGGCCCCCAATCTTGGGGGGAGAAAAAGGGAGAATTGGGGACACCCCAAACCCCGGCAGCATCCTGCTGCACCTGTTGTGTCATTCCCGCGGAGGCGGGAATCCAGAAGGTGAGTGTGGCGGATTCCAGGTCGAGCACGGAATGACAGATCAAGACGCAGTAAAACTCGCAATGGCGGCCTGGCCCAACGAAATCCCGCCGTCGTTGCACGGAACCAGTCTGTGAGTGAGTACCTCGAAGCCCTCTTCACGCAGGCCATCCACGGCGAGCCTGAAGAGCAGTCGATTCTGGAAGACGCCGCCGCTCAAGGCGACGACTTTGATTCCCGTGTCGCGCGAGATGGCGCGGCACATCTCGATTATCATCCCGGCCATGGTCCGGTGGAACTTCGTCGATATGGCGTGGGCCAGCACACCCTGCCTCACATCGTCGGTCACGGCCTCGACGAGCCCTCCAAGTTTCACCACCCGGCAGCCACCTTCTTCAACAATAGAGAATGGATAGACCGCCGACGCCTTCTGGTTCTCGTCGGCTAGCATCTCCAGTTCGATGGCCGCCTGGGCCTCGTAGTCGACCTCACCACGCACCCCGGCTAGCGCGGACACGGCATCGAACAAGCGTCCGGCGCTGGACGTCAGCGGCGAATTGACTCTCCGCTCGATTTGCCGCGTGACCACCACCAGTTCCCCGGGATCGAGTTGGCCCAAGAGAGGCAGCCCGTTCAGAGGGAAGTCCGGCCCCAGAAGAGCATGAAGGTATCCCAGAGCCATCCGGTAGGGCTTCTTGATGGCTGCCGCCCCACCCGGCATGGGCACATGCTCCAGATGCCCCACCCGGCGGAACCCCTTCAGGTCGGCCACCAGGAACTCACCACCCCAGATGGTCCCGTCGCCGCCGTATCCGGTCCCATCAAAGGCCACCCCGATCACCGGCTGCCGCACTCTATTTTCCACCAGACAGCTCGCGATGTGGGCGTGGTGGTGCTGTACCGAAACGAAGCTCAGACCGCTGCTCCTGGCCTTCAGGTCGAGGGCGTACTTGGTGGGCAGATACTCGGGATGCAGGTCGTAGGCCACGATCTCCGGCTCAGTACGGAACAGCTTCTTGTATAGCTCAATCGTCCTTTCGAAATGCTCCAGCGTCTCCTCGTTTTCCATGTCGCCGATGTGCTGGGAAACGAAGGCGTGCCGGTCCCGGGCGAGGCAGAAGGTGTTCTTCTCCTCGGCGCCGCAAGCCAGGATCCGGTGCGACTCGAAGGGCAAAGCGATGGGATATGGCGCGTAGCCGCGGGCTCGCCTCAGAACCCGCGGAACATCCTTCTCCACAATGCAGACACTATCATCGTACTTGGCGTAGATGTCCCGATTGTGAAGCATGAAGCAGTCGGCGATCCCACCCAACCGGCTCAGCGCCTCATCGTTGTCCTTGGCGATGGGCTCCTCGCTGAGATTGCCGCTGGTCATCACCAGGGGGCAGCCGACGTCGCTCATGAGAAGATGGTGCAGCGGTGTGTAGGGCAGCATCACTCCCAGGTACTTTAGATTAGGCGCCACCTCGGCACAGATCGCAGATTCCTCACTCTTCCACCTGAGCAGCACTATCGGGCTTTGTGGAGACGAGAGCAACCTCTCTTCCTCCGGCGATACCACGCAATGTTCCTTGATCTCTTCCATGGAGGACATCATCACCGCCAGAGGCTTGGACGGCCGATGCTTTCGTTCCCGCAGCGTTCTCACCGCTTCGCTGTCTGTCGCATCGCAGGACAGCAGGAAGCCCCCCAACCCCTTGATAGCCAGGATCTTCCCCTCCCTCAGTAGATTCGTCGCGGAACCGATGACGTCTTTGTCTCCTGCCGGCGCTCCGGTTGCATCCACCAGGCGCAGGCTCGGGCCGCATACCGGGCAGGCGTTCGGCTGGGCATGGAAACGCCGGTTGAGAGGATCGTCGTACTCCTTCCGGCACTGCGGGCACATAGTGAAATGCCGCATCGTGGTCAGAGGGCGGTCATAAGGAATGTCCTCGATAATAGTGAAGCGCGGCCCGCAGTTGGTGCAATTGGTAAATGGATAGCGATGACGCCTATCCTCTGGTGAGAAGACTTCCTGCCGGCAGGCCCCACACGTGGCGATATCCGGCGAAACAAGCTGATATTGTCCTGGCTCAGGGCGGCTTTCGATGATCTTGAAACCGGCGTGGTCTCGGTGTGGAACAGGTGATGAGGCGATCTCTTCGATCCGGGCCATGGGGGGAGCAGATATGCCAATCTCCTCCAGGAATCGGTCCACGGCTGGCTCTTCGCCCTCGACCTCGATCTCTACGCTGCCAGAGGTGTTGCGCACCCAACCGGCCAGCTTGTGCTCACGCGCCAGCCGGTAGATGAAGGGGCGGAAACCGACCCCCTGCACCACTCCGCGAACGGTTATGCGCAGCGACTTCATGGGTTCAGGGCTATGCATCGTGTCACCCTCGTATCCCTCGTAGCGGGCACAGCATGGAGGCTGTCCTAGACCCTATCGTCAACCCCCTTTGTCCCCCACTCTTGGGGGAAGAGAATAAGAACATGGGGGACACCCCCAAATCCCCGGCAGCGTTCCGCTGCACCGTTCCGGCGAATCTCCGTGCGAGCGCATTGCGATGCGCCCATCACTTTAGAGCCTGGCGATAACCTGCCCCATTTGGGAAACGTCATAGCCGCCCAGGCTTTCTATCTCGGCTTTGAATGAGGGCTGCTGCAGGATAGCCAGCATGGGTTCGAGCAGCTTACTCTCATAGTGCATCTGCGGTATGACCAAGTCGTACCGCTCTTTGAGAACCGGCACGAAGTCCAGGTCGAGCGCCCTGGCGGCCGCCAGAATGCCCAATCCCGTGTCGGCCGTTCCGCTGGCCACAGCCACGGCTACGGCCAGATGAGTGAAGGCCGTTCGGTCATAGCCGTTGATCTTGCCCGGGTCCAGGCCCATTTTCTTCGCCTTGAAATCCAGCAGGACTCTGGTGCCGGCGCCACGCTGACGGTTGATGAAGGCGACATCCCGGCGGGCCAGATCGGCCAAGCCCTTCAGTCCCTTGGGGTTGCCTTTGGCCACCATCAGGCCCTGTTCCCGATAGACCAGATGGAGGATGACCACTTCCTTGCCGGTCAGGATGCGTTTGACGTAGCTGACATTGTATTCGCCGGTTTCCTCATCCAGCAGGTGCGAGCCCGCCAGATGCGCTTCGCCGCGGCTAAGTGCCACCAGCCCACCAAGGCTGCCCACATTCGAGGAAGACAGGGTTCGCTCAGGGTATTGCTCGTGAAGGCGATTGGCCAAAACGTCCAGCGCCAGGTCGTGGCTGCCTATGACCACTATGGCATTCTCGATCTGCTCCAGGCTGTTGAGCAGCTCCACGCGCACCGGTTGCCCGTCCTGAATCCCCTCGCTCCCCCGTGGTATGCGCACGATGCCGTCAGCCCGCAAAAAGGACATGGTGGCTCCCGCGCCGCGCGGCAGCGGCGTGGCCAGCAGGTTATCGCCCACCTTGCCCACCTTGACCCGGACGAACTCCTCCTCTCCCATCGGTGAGAAGACCTTCCGCGTCAGGACGGCGTCCAGGACTCTTCTCTGGGGAGCAGCCACCCCCAGCAAGCGACAAATCAGCGGCCGGACAAACAGCTCCAAGGTCAGCGCCGCCGACACCGGATATCCTGGAACGCCCACCACCGGCTTGCCGTCAACGACGCCCAGGATCACCGGGTGCCCGGGCCGGATGGCCACGCCGTGGACGATGACTTGGCCCAGGTCGGCCACCAGGGAAGCCGTGAAATCGCGCCGCCCGGCGGAAGCGCCAGCATTGACCACCACGATGTCGTGCTCCGCCACAGCATCGTGGATAGCCTTCTTCAACTGATCATAATCATCCGGTGTGGGTGAGCGTCTGGCGGCCTCTGCCCCCCACTCCTCCACCAGCCCCGCCAGGACCAGCGAGTTGGATTCAATGATCTTGCCCGGCTTCAGGCCCTGCCCAGGCAGCACCAGTTCCGTGCCGGTGGGGATGATGGCCACCTTCGGTCTGCGCCTGACGGCGACCTCCGTAACGCCCGCCTGGGCCATGGCTCCCAGGTCGGTGGGCCTCACCAGGTGGCCTTCGGGAAGCAGGAGCTCCGCGGCCACGATGTCCTCGCCCATGAGGCGGACGTGCTGCCAGGGAGCTACCGGCAGCATGATCTCTATCAAGTCCTCGCCCACTTCCTGGATGTTCTCGATCATGACCACGGCGTCGAATCCGGCAGGCATGGACATGCCGGTGTCTACCCACTGGGCCTGCTGGCCGATCCTCAGGCGAATGGGTGTCTTCTCGGAGGCGCCCGTGGTGTCCTCGGCCCTAACCGCCGCGCCGTCCATGGCCGCAGCGTGGTAGTGAGGTGACGATATCCTGGCCCACACTGGCTCGGCGGTCACCCTGTGCAGCGCCTGGTCGAGCACAACGCGCTCGCTGCCGATGCGGGAGAGGCCTCCGGATTGCTGCACGGCTGAGTGGAACCGGGAGGTCGCCTCGTCCAGTGGTATGTCTTCCAAGTAAACGTGGCCACGCTTCCGGTGCTGCTTGTCAGTTGCCATTGATCTATTTCACCTGTTGCAGTTCATCTGTGCCACTACCCTGGGATTGCCTCTGTCTCTGCAAACGCCTCGCCAACGCCAGAGTAAGGCCATCTGTCATTGCGAGCCATTCTCCGTTCGTTACGCGGAGAAGGCGCGGCAATCTCCACGCTCATCAGAACAACGTGATCTCCACCAACTCGCCGGCCGTCATCCCGGCCTTATCGAGCGGGACCTTTGCCAAGCCATCCGCCCGGATCATGGCAAACAGCAGATTCGACTTGCCGAAGACCGGATCGGCGAACATCTCGCCGTTCTTCTCCTCGATCTTCACCGGCACGTAGTCCTCCCGCCCCGTGGCCGAGGGAATGTTGCGGGTGAGCCTAGCTTTCACGGCGTACCGCAGCGGCGACTGGCTGCATCCGCTCAGCCGGTAGATCGACGGAGTAACGAAGATGCCGAAGGTGATCATGGCTGAGGCCGGATTGCCCGGCAGGCCGAAGACCGGCTTCCGGCCCACCGCCGCCAGGATGGTCGGCTTGCCCGGCCGGAGCGACACGCCGTGGACCAGGACCCCGGGCTTGCCCAGGGAATCGATGACCCTGGCCGTCATGTCCCGGGTGCTGACGGAGCTGCCCGCCGAGAAGACCACGATGTCCGCCAACTCCAGAGCCTTCTGGGCTGTCGCCTTCAGCGATTCGTAGTTGTCGCGTACGATGTCCATAACAACTGGGGTAGCGCCAGCCTTCGCCGCCAGCGCCGCCAAGGCAAAGACGTTGGTGTTCCGGATCTGGCCCGGTCCCGGCTCACCTTCCGGCGGCACCAATTCATCACCGGTGGGAATCAGGGCCACACTCACCTTCTGGAACACAAGCACCTTGGTCATCCCCAGCGACAGGAGGCTGCCGATGTCCTGGGGCCGGAGCAGGCTACCGCGGGGCAGCAGGGCGTCCCCTTTGGCCATGTCCTCACCCACCTGGATGACGTTCTCCCCTTTAGCCGTCGGGCGCACAACCTCGATCATCGAGGCATCCACGCCGCGTGTGTTCTCCACCATCACCACGGCATCGGCCCCCAGAGCCAGCATGCCGCCGGTGTGGATCAGCGCTGCTTCACCGGGAGACAGCTTCAGCTCGGCGGGTTTCCCCATGGCTATCTCTCCTATGACCTTGAGATAGGCCGGCAGGCCCTCCGTAGCGCCGTGGGTGTCCTCGGCCCGCACTGCGTAGCCATCCATGGCGGAGCGGGCAAAGTGGGGCAAGTCGGCCGGGGCGCGGGTGTCTTCAGCCAGCACCCGGCCCAGTGCTTCGGCAGTGGCCACGGGCTCCGCCCGGTCTATGGGGTGGAGGTGGGGCTCCAGCCTGGACCACGCCTCGCGCGGTGTGAGCACGGTGAAAAGGTCTCTCATAAGAACAAGTCAAAGGTTAGCATGGGACAAAGTGGAAGGCAAACGTCGAGGCCAGGAAGTAAGCTTCCAGTCGAACATGCCAAGACAAGGCTGCAGATTCGAATTCCCGACTACACGTGGGCCAGTAAGATCATACGTGCTATAATCTGCGCACGATTGCCCAGTTCCAGGGGTCGCAGAATGCCAAAACGAACCAACGAGTTTCAACAGGTGGTGCGTCTGATCCACAAAGGATTGGAGGCAGCCAACGCCTCTGTGACGGAATCCGTAATGCTGAAAGAACAGAAGACGCTCTCAGAACGCGAAGTCGACATCCTTGTGGAACGAAAGGAGAATGGCAGACCTCAACAGATCGCCATAGAGTGCCGAGACTGGAAGCGAGAGGCTACCCTACCTTGGATTGACGAACTCATCGGTAAGTACATTGATCTTGGTGTTCAGAGAGTCATTGCCGTCTCGAAACGCGGCTTCTCAAAGTCTGCACGGCTTAAGGCGGCAGCATACGGTATCGAGTGCATCAGCATGCAGCGTGCACTGAGCACAGATTGGCCACGGCAATTCATTGAGCCAGGCTTAGTTATCATGCCCCGCATCGTGATGCATCTGAAGAAGTTGGAAATGATACTCGACCCACCATCGGGTGAGGCATTGAAGCCATCAACAATCCTACATGATGACAATGGGCACGGCGAAGAACTACGAGCCTTGTGGCCAAAGTTGTTCGCGCCCGTTATCGAGAAGCACATCAACGGCTACATGGGCCAGCACTTCTTCGAAGTATTCCAGACCATGGGTGACCTGAAGAAGTCGTGGTCGTTTGTCTGTTAGGTACCCGTGCCTGCCAAGCCACTCCTTTTCATTTCGGATTACGAAGGCAAGGAGCACACAGTCAAGTCATTGACTTTCCATACCGTTTGCAGGTTTGAGCTGCAGGATGTGCCACTTCAGAGCCACATCTATGATGAGGACAAGGCACTGGTCTCAAACGCAGAAGTCGATGTTCCCAGCATGGTGGGGCAGTACTCCCTTTCACTCATCCAGTGGCCTTATACGAAGAAGATGACGATCTTGGCGTTAGAGAAGCCCGACAAGAAGGGCAAGCCGAAGGTCAAGAAGCAGCCCAAGAAGAAACAGAAATGAAGCCAAACCCTGCTTCGCAGGTGACTACAGCTCTCGAAAGAGCATGTCGGGCATATCCTGAGAGAAGGGCATCCTCTCGGCGGTGCTCAGTTCTCCCTGCAGAGGCGTGATGGAGATCCGGCCATTCTCCACCGCATGGATGTCCGTGCCGACGTCGGCGCTCCACCAGGGTTTGCCAATGCTGATCTTGTACTTGTCCCAGCTTCCATCGCGCCCCATGGTAATAGCGGTGCTGAAGCCCCCTTTGCCCACGCGCGTCAGATCGACACCCTTTATCTCGTGCGCGGGCAGGTTCGGGACATTGACGTTAATCAGAACCGGCCCGGTGCCGTTGCCGAAGATCCTCCGGGCCAGCAGCCCGGCGACCTTGGCAGCGACTTCAAAGCGGATGTCCTGTCTGGCCTGAACGGAGACTGCCATCGACGGCACGCCGTGGATGTAACCCTGCAGCGCCGCCCCCACCGTCCCCGAAAGCAGAACGTCACACCCCATGTTGGCCCCGGAATTGATGCCGGAGACCACCAGCCCGATGTCCTTCATCATCTCCAAGGCCAGGATGACGCTGTCGCCAGGAGTCCCATCCACCGCGAAAGCCGGCACGCCGGGCAGTTGTGAGTCGGCCTTGGCCAGGCCTACCGAACGGTGCAGGCTGATAGCAGTCCCTACCCCGCTCTGTTCACTCGCCGGGGCGAACACCACTATCTCGCCGACTTCGGCCAGGCGGCCCGCCAGAGCCCACAAACCGGGAGCCAGGATACCGTCATCGTTCGTGACCAGAATTTTCATTTGGACTATTCCAGTTTATCAGATTTGTGAGGATGATTCCTGCCATTTCAGCGGCGGATGGTTCGGCCGCAGACTTTCACGAGGTCAAGCCCCCAGGCCCTCTTCAACCCCCTGGCCCCCACTCCTGGTGGGTGTAAGTAACAGAGGGGCAAAGCCCCTCTGCACGCACCTTTGTCATTCCCGCGAAGCTTGTCCTCGTGAAAACGGGGAGCGGGAATCCAGAAAGAGAGCCTCCGCGTAACGGAATTGGTGCTGGCGTTCCCGCCAGCACCAACCCAAGTCCATTATTGCCAGTCACTAGCACACGCTAGGTGTACTTGTAGAACCCCCAGCCGTTCTTCTTGCCATACCGCCCCATGGTGACCATAGCCTTCAGCAGCGGCGGCGGAGCGTACACGGGGTCCTTGAACTCGTCATACATGGCACAGGCCATGGAGTACATCGTGTCCAGCCCGGCGAAGTCCATCAGCGTGAAGGGACCCATCGGAGAGTTGGTCCCCATCGTCCAGGCTCTATCCATCTCCTCAATCGTCGTCCAGCCCTCGTCCAGCATGCGAATGGCATTCATCATGAAGGGGAAGCCCAGGCGGTTGACCAGGAAGCCGGGGGTATCCTTGGCAAAGACCACCTGCTTGCCCAATGACTTGCTGACCTTCTCGGCCGTCTCCACCGTCTCCTTGGAGACAGCGATCGTCTTCACGATCTCCACCATGGCCATGACCGGGACGGGCTGGAAGAAGTGCATCCCGATGACCTGGGTAGGTCTCTTGGTCGCCATCGCCATCTGCAGAATGGACAGGCAGGATGTATTGCTGGCCAGGACAGCGTGCGGGGGGCAGATCTTGTCCATGGTGGAGAAGATCCGCTTCTTCTCGTCCATGTTCTCGATCACTGCCTCCAGCACCAGGTCGACGTCCTTGAAGTCCTCGGGCTTGATGGTGCCCGTGAGCCGTGTCAGGGTGGCATCCTTGTCCTGAGCGGACATCTTGCCCTTGCTGGTGGCTTTCTCCAAAGACGCCTTGATGGAATTCATGCCCTTGTCCAAGAACTGCTGGTTGACTTCCAGGACAATCGTCGAGTATCCGGAGCGGGCACAGACTTCTGTGATCCCCGATCCCATCAGGCCGCAACCCACCACACCTATTCTCTTTACTTCCATGGCACCTCCTTAGTTATCTTCCGAAATCATCTCGGCAGGAAAACCTGCAAGCCTGGCTTTCAGACTATCCAGGCTTTCGCGGTACGGCTGGGCAATCTTGTCCAACTCATTCTTCCACTCGGGTACTACCTCCGGGTTGACGCTACCGATGGCGCTCCCGGATATCCTCAACTGGTGCAGCACGCCTCTGGCCGCGGCATCCACTTCGCGCCTCTTCTTCTGCTCAGCCTCCCGCGACTCTGCGAAGAGTCCTTCTATCTCGCCTTTGACGGCCGCAAGTCCTTCTTCGCTCTTGAGCTTCAGCGCTGACATCGCCCCGACAACCTTCGACAGTCTCTCGGCATCGCCCAGTTCAATCGCGTCTGTCAGCCTGGAGGCCAAGGCCGCCCTCACCAGTTCTCTTTCCTCAACTTTGTACTTGTCCAGATCTATTCTAACGTCCCGCAGGGCCAGGCCGCTCAAGTACTTTTCTGCCAGCCCTTGCCCTATCGATCCGAACTTCTCGGTTTTCTGCCGCTGGAGTTCCTCGGGAGAGAGCTTGCCCAACTTCTCCACCTTCTCCATCGCCAGCTCCCAGGCGCTCTTGATCTCTCCCACGACACTCTCCAAACCGAACAGCAGGAAAGCAGTCTCCTGCTTTCCTGCCGGTTCTTACCCAAAGCTTGACTGTGTCCGCTCTATTAAAGGGTGCTGTAGCCGCCGTTCACGCTGATCGTCTGGCCATGTATGAACGAAGCAGCATCGGAGCATACATACAGCACGGTATTGGCCACATCCTGAGGCACCGCCATGCGGCCGATGGGGTACATCTTGACCTGCATCTTCTTCATTTCCTCGGACATGGTGTCCTGGGTAACGCCCTGGGTCATGGACAGCTCAGAAGCATGCTCTTTCTTCTCCGGGATGACGCCGGCAGGGCATATGCAGTTGACGTTGATACTGTAGCGGCCCACCTCCTTGGCCAAGGCCTTCGTGAAGCTGATAACGCCGCCCTTGCAGGCGGAGTAGAAAACCTGTCGGAACTCGCCGATGCGGCCGGCCTCGGACCCGATGTTGATGATCTTGCCGTACTTGCGGGGAACCATGACCTCAAGAGCCGCCCTGGTGCCATAGATTACACTCCACAGATTGAGGGCGACCATCTTCTCCCACGTCGCTTTGTCCTGCTCCATGAAAAGCCGCCACGGACTCTCCTGCCAGCCAACACCGTTGATCAGAACATCTACCTTGCCGAACTCCTTCATGGTCTGCTGGATCAAGGTGGTGAACGACTCCTGGCTGGTGACGTCGGTCTTCATGAATATGGCCTTCCCGCCGCCCAGAGCGTTGGCCTCGTCTACTACCTTCGGCCCCTGCTTATCATCGATGTCGGCACAAACCACGTTTGCGCCCTCTTTGGCGAACGCCAGTACATTGGCCCGGTTGATATTGGAGCTCCCTCCAGTGACGATTACAGCCTTACCTTTGTACCCCAGATCCATGTTCCCTCCTTATCGTGTATTCACTGATCCGGCGATAGACTTCTACCGACCCGCTTGCACGAATCAGCAGTTCTTTGTCACCTAGAATACGAATGGATCGCTATTGCCGCTGGTGAACTTCGGAGGCCTCTTCTCCAGGAAGCCCTTCGCCGCTTCCAGATGGTCCGCCGAGTTGAGGGTGTGGTACTCATAGGCGATGGTGGTGTCGAACACCAAGTTGACACGGTCTATCAGGATCTTGTTCAGGCTCATCTTGGTCAGGCTTAAGGCCAAAGTCGGCCCATCCGCGAACTTCTTGGCCAGCGTCCAGGCCTCTTCCATCAGCTTGTCCGGAGGCACGCACTTCGCAATCAGGCCAATCCGCTCCGCTTCCGGGGCCGTGAGCATCTCGCCGGTCATCAGGTGGTACTTGGCCTTGGCCATGCCTATCAGCAGCGGCCAGATAATGCAGCCGCCATCGCCCGGCAGAATGCCGACGCCGATGTGCGGGTCGCCGATGCGCGCCTTCTCCGAGGCGATCACCACGTCGCACTGCAGAGCCAGGGTGGCCCCCAGGCCAGCGCAGGCCCCGTTGATGGCGGCGATGACCGGCTTGCGACAGTTAAGCAGGTTGAGAACAATCCTCTTCACGCTGGTGCTTGGAATGCGAATGGAGTGATCCGTGTAGCCCGTGATCATCAGGTTGATGTCACCACCAGCCGAGAAGGCCCTGCCCGCGCCGGTGAGTATCACCGCCAAGACTTCCGGGTCCTCATTCATGTCCTCGAATATGTGCTCGATCTCGGCGTGCTCCGGCTTGCCAATGGCATTCATGGCATCCGGGTTGTTGAGAGTGAGAATGGCCACTCTCTCTTTCTTCTCTACCTTAATGAACTTGTACTTGCTATAGTCGACCATCAGCTTAACCTCCTTCCGATTTGGCTATCTGTCCTACCGGCTACATTCCCAGTTCTTGCGCTACTATCTCACGATGGAAATCGGCATCCCCGAAGTACAACTCCGCCGCCTTCGCTCTCCTGAAGTACAACTCCAGGTCATGATCCTTGGTGAATCCAATGGCGCCATGGATCTGGTGCGACTGCGCCGTGACTCTGCGATAGGCCTCGCTCAGCCAACCCTTGATCACCGCGACCTCTTTCCGACACGGTATCCCTTCGCTGACCATCCAGGCCGCCTTGTGCAGGCTCACTCTGGCGCTGTCCACGTCTATCGACATGTCCGCCATGTAGTGCTGGATGATCTGGAAGCTGCCGATCGGCCGATCAAACTGTACCCGGTCTTTGCCATACTGGATGGTCATCTCCAGTACCTGCTGGGCTCCACCCTGCATCTCCGCTGACTTGGCCAATGCCGCCCACTCCATCACCTTCTTGACGATATCCCAGCCATGGTCAACCTTGCCCAGTATATCTGCCTTGGCGACCTTGACCTTCTCAAAGGTGACCTCACACTGTTTGTCACCAGCTATGGTCCTCAACAGGTGTGTCTTTACTCCAGGCGCTTTCCCGTCTACCAGGAACAGCGTGATCCCTTCCTCCGGGTGCTGCTTCTTGGCTGTCCGGGCCACTACTATCATCTTGTC
>Ga0315291_10001384_pt1 | contig 32388 bp, 36 predicted proteins | sample YL17G12_20_MG_FD_203070 | JGI IMG/M metagenome (GOLD analysis project Ga0315291, IMG submission 203070) | Sediment microbial communities from Yellowstone Lake, YNP, Wyoming, USA - YL17G12_20 | ecosystem: Environmental > Aquatic > Freshwater > Lake > Sediment | place: USA: Wyoming | collected...
CCATGGAGGAGATGATGGTCAAAAGCTTAATGTCTTCTTCATAAGAAATGCCGCCCTTGAAAAGATGGTCCACCGAAAGCGCGCCGATCACTTTGTTCCCCACTTTAATTGGTACGCATAAAAAAGCGAATTCACGGTCCTTCAGATTTTTACGGGCATGCGTGCGATCAAGAAAGAGCGGCTCCGCTTCAATATCCGGCACCACCATGGGCTGGCCGGTTTCTACCACCTTCCCTGTAACCCCTTCCCCAATTTTATATCTGCCTCTCTCTTTTTCCTGCCTGGTCAAACCACAAGCAACCTCGATGCGTAATTCATTGGTCAAAGGATCAACCAGGGTAATTGTACCGCGCTGCATTTCAAGGGAATCTGAAAGTATCTTAAGAATGGAATTTAAACTTTTGGGAAGCTCGAGCGACGAGGAAAGCGCATCGCTTACATCAACCAGGACTTTAACCTTTATATCACGTGCTGGGCTCATACAATATTGTATCTTACAACAATATTGTGACGCAGACAACTTTTTGGGAAGTGATATCGGACAAAAGTTTTATCTCTCTTGTAAAGTCACAAACTTTGACGACGCGTTCATACTCTTTAGCTTCCGGTATAATCTCTGTGAGCTTGTTTATAAGGCCGTTAAAAAAGCTCCGGTTGAAAAACACATTTTCGCAATCCAGGAAAAGCGCCGCGTAAAAAATATTTGTCTCTACCAGGTCCAGGAAAAAGTGCGAGCCGAAGGAAAGTTCGGGCATGAAGCCGCCCGCTGGATCATCAACCTCGATCAGCGCGGAAATGTTATTTATCTCCGCGAAACTGACAGGAACTCCAAGCGACGGGTCACGGCTCCCCCATCTTCCCGGCCCGATCAAAAGAGTTGTTATGCCTTTGCTCTCCCTGTTGAGCCGGCCGATCAGGCGCGCCACTTCGAATTTTCCAGACATTAAAAGATCGCGGTAAGCTTCGGTATCAACATAAATCAATCTTTTAATCGCCAAAGAAACACTCCCCCCCATAAAATTCCCTTCGGATCTGAAAACCAGTTTATCCTGAGAAATATCCTCCGGGATCACAACCTGCGCCATCTCGCCTTTTGCCTGCAAGGGGCGGCATTGGACCAGATTGATCTGAGGATGTCCCTGCCGGCCGAAATTGACCGTGAATTCCACATCCACCGGATACTGATAAGCATCCTCTAAAGTTTTCAACATTCTCTGCATGGTCCCTGAAAAATCGGTATCGGAAAACAGCTTGTCAAACGTGAGGATAAAGGATTGGCCTTTGAGGCCAAGTTCTTTCATTTTTTTCTCTGCTTCAAGATCTCTTTGCCCGACAAGATCAATCATTACCCCCGCGTCTTTTATTAATTTATGCAAAGGGACGGTCTGCGGCTGGTTCGCGTCAATATTTAAAACATCAACATCATGCTGTGAAAATCTCTTGGCTTTTTCCATTCCCGCGTATGGCTTAAGCAGGGGCCGGTCAAGCGCCACGATCCGCGGATAATCTCCTTCCGCGCGGTTTACCGCTTTGGTCCCCAGGCCAAAAACCAGACGGAGCATGCCGGCTTTGGGGTCCATCTCCTTGTGCCAGACAAAAGTGTTCAAGGAAAAGCCGACTCCGGCAATGAAAGGAAAAAAATAATGCCCGCGTTGAGTGCCGGATACCCTCTGAACAAGCAATGCCATCTGCTCGTCCGCCTGGCTTAATCCTCTCTGCAAACGATAGTTTAACGCGTCCTCGTTCATGGTGCTGGCGTATACCTGCCGGACAATATCCTCAAATCGCTGGCAGCGCTCCTCAGGAGTTCCCTGGTTAACGTCAAAAATACTTTCGTATTTCCCGGCAAACGCATTGCCAAAAGCGTCCTCCAGCAAGCTTGAAGAGCGCACAATGATCGGTGATTGACCGAAATATTCGATTATCAGGCGGAACTGCTCGCGGATCTCATGAGGGAATTTTCCGGTTAAAATCTTTTCTTTTAATTCAGCCGCTCTGGCAAAATATCCCATTTGCGTTTTTTGTTCAAGCCAAAGGTCCCACCAGCCATTTTCAACTATATACGAATAGAAAACATCTGATCCGATATAAAAGGAATCATGGGGCTCAAGAATTTTTTCCCATGAAAGGATCTTCCGGGCAAGCAGCATTCCCAGGGCCTTGCCGCCGATAAAACCGGATCCGATCATGCGGGATTTGATTGCCAAAAGATCTTCAAGTGTTAGATATTCTTTTATCAGGGAGAGCATGCGCGACTCCCGCCCCAGCATGACGCGGGCCAGGCGTTCAAAGGAAAGTTCCTCCGCGTCAAGGAAGAGGCGGTCCCAATAATCCAGATTCCTCTCGGCAACCTCCGCGCCTTTCTTTGAGATATAAGAAAAAAGTTTTGCGGCATCGACACTGCTGGTAATAGGGGAAAATTTATTTTTTTCCTCTATGTGCGGCAGGAACATGGTGGGTGAATAGCGCTCCCAGACTTTGAGCGGCTGGACATAAAAGTTTTTCCCGAAATTATAGACATCCAGCAGAAGCTGCGTTGTCTCGCGGATGCGGGCAACGGTCTTAAAGGAATGGCTGGCGCGCAGGATCGCAAAATAGGCGATGGTATCCATCTTAAAGAGATACGGGCAGGTTACCATGAAGAAATTGCCGATCATCAAATCCGTAGCCCAGGCCGAAAGCAGATCAGAAAGGCAATCAAAGACATAAAATGCCTGGATTCCTTCTTTGGCGATTATGGCGTGGACTTGCTTTGTAAAAGCTTCAAATCCGCCTTCCGCGTCCAGATCATATGTTTTTATTTTTTTGTTTGCGGAAATCAGCGGCTGATGTTTGGCAAATCGCATGTAGATAAGATTCCTGTTTTCACGCAATGCCTGTTTAACATATGGATCAACAAAATGCTTGTAATCCTTGATGTCGTCCACCTGCCAGACAACGTTGTCGCCAAGACGGAGGTTTTGGACTATCCCGTCTAATCCTTTTAATCCGGTACTGACAGAGTTAAGCGGACTCATTGATAAATCAGCACGGACACCTGATTAGTGGATACCTTAAGCAATCCCTGTTCAATTTCAAATCTCTTACTTTCACCTTCAGGGATTTTGATCTCTAACCGGCCTTTTTTAAGGACCGTTATCAACGGGGCGTGGTTTGCAAGAATCCCGATCTCGCCATCCATTGCATTCGCTGTCAATGAAACGACTTTGCCGGAATATAATTCTTTTTCAGGGGTTAAGACATTTAGGGTAAACTGTTCTGACATTAAACCTTCGCCTTCTCAATCGCTTCCTTGATCGTGCCAACCATATAAAATGCCTGCTCGTGAAGCTCATCGTATTTGCCTTCCACGATCTCACTGAATCCTTTGATCGTATCTTCAACCTTTACATATTTTCCCGGAATCTGGGTAAAGCGCTCGGCAACAAAGAACGGCTGGGACAGGAAACGCTGAATTTTTCGCGCGCGGCTGACAATTAATTTATCTTCTTCCGGAAGTTCTGCCACACCAAGGATAGCGATCACATCCTGTAATTCTTTATATCTTTGTAAAATCTTTTGAACTTCTCTTGCGGTCTGATAATGCTTTTCACCTAATATTTGAGGATCAAGGATGCGGGAGGTTGAAGCTAAAGGATCAACTGCCGGATAAATCCCCATCTCGGAGATTGCCCGAGATAAAACGGTGGTTGCGTCAAGGTGGGCAAAAGTGGCGGCGGCCGCGGGATCGGTTATGTCATCCGCCGGCACATATACCGCCTGCACGGATGTGATCGAACCTTTTTTGGTCGAGACGATTCTTTCTTCAAATCTTCCAACTTCAGCCTGAAGGGTGGGCTGATAACCAACCGCTGAAGGCATTCTTCCCAAAAGGGTTGAGACCTCGGAACCGGCCTGGACAAACCGGAATATATTATCAACAAAGAAAAGCACATCTTTGCCCTCGACATCGCGGAAATATTCGGCCATGGTCAAAGCAGAGTTACCGGCGATCAGGCGCGCTCCTGGAAGCTCCGCCATCTGGCCGAAACAAAGCACAGTTTTCTCAAGAACGCCCGATTCTTTCATCTCCAACCACAAATCATTTCCTTCTCTTGTGCGCTCACCCACCCCGCCAAAAACCGAAATGCCGCCATAGTGCGTGGCAATATTATGAATAAGTTCCATGATAACAACTGTCTTGCCAACCCCTGCTCCCCCAAAAAGTCCGGTCTTGCCTCCTTTAACATAAGGGGCCAGAAGATCGACGACTTTTATTCCGGTTTCAAATATTTCATTGCGCGAAACTATCTCTTCAAATTTTGGCGGGTCCCTGCGGATCGGCCAGCGTGAAGCGTCAACCTGGCCCGTGTTATCTATGGGATCGCCTAAAACATTGAACATCCGGCCCAAAGTATTTGGCCCGACCGGAACAGTTAAAGGAGCTCCGGTATCAATTACTTCCGTTCCTCTTTTTAGACCATCCGTCGGCAAAAGCGACACGGCCCGGACAATCCCTCCTTCAAATTGTGCGGCCACCTCCGCGAGGATGTTCGGCTCCGCTATTTTAAGCGTGTTCCTTATGTGCGGTATTTTATCGGGCGGGAACTGGATATCTATTACCGCGCCGATCACCTGAACCACTCTGCCAAAATTTTCCGCCATTTAGCCCTCTCCTTTTAACGCTTCGGATGTCTCAACAATTTCTAATATTTCCTGGGTTATCATCTGCTGGCGCGCTTTGTTCCTTTGAATTATCAGGTCATCTATCAGTTCTTTGGAGTTATCGATCGCTGACTTTAAGGTCACCATTCTTGCCGAGAGCTCCCCGAGCTGTGATTCCGATCTGGCAAAAAATAATGTCGCCATAAAGTATAAAAATGAAAGGTTTTTCTTCAGCATTATAAGATCAGGTTCAGTTATTATCATTCCGTCGGCCATCAAATCAACCTCAACTTCCTGGGGCAATATCCTGTTCGCCACCGCCCGCCGGTTAAAATGAGTGTAAAAATGGTTATTAATAAGATAAACGCCTGAAAAAGTTCCGTTCCCGAATGATTGCCAGAGTTGCGCCGCCAGAGTTTTAACGCTTTCAATATCCGCGGTATCAGATAAATAAAATTCGCGGATATTCTGCTTTTTGCTCTTCAAGAACTCATATCCTCTATGGCCAAAAACAAAAAACCTTATATCCTCATCCTTATGTTCGCTAATAAATGATTGCGCGCGATTAAAAACATCCTGGTTAAAGGTTCCGCATAATCCGCGGTTGCCGGAGACCAAAACCGCGGCCGTCGCCCCCCCTATTTTAGTTTTATCATGAAAATAAGGGCCTACGGATTGAATCGCCTCAAGGAGTTCATCCCTGAACTTTAAAGCCGCGTTTAATCTTCCCCTGGCCTTTGAGAGTTTAGTGACGGTGATCACCTGCAGGGCGGAAAAGATCGAATTCAAGCTTTTTAGTGTCGCGATACGCGATCTAATTTTGATATCCTGAGCCATTAAAATATCTCCTTGAACTTAATTATATGCTCTTTTAATTTTTCCTCAGCCGGCTTTGGAAGTTCTTTAAGTTCCGGGATAAGGTCCGGATCATTATTTTTTATATAAGCAATCAATTTGCTCTCGAATTCCTTAACGCGCCCGATCTTAATATCATCAATCAATCCATTGACTGCGGCATAAATCATAATAATCTGATTTTCAACCCGTACGGGAGCATTTTTTTCCTGTTTTAAAACCTCTGAGACGATCGCCCCTCTTTGCAGCTGCTTTAGCGTTTCTTTATCAACCTCGCCCGCAAAAAGAGCGAAGGCCTGCTTTTCCCTGTATTGCGCAAGATCCAAACGCAGGCGTCCGGCAATTTTACGCATCGCCGGCACTTGTGCTTTGCCTCCTACACGGGAGACAGATATTCCGACATCAACTGCCGGCCTGAAACCGGCATTAAAAAGATCGGTCTGAAGGAATATCTGGCCGTCTGTTATAGAAATAACATTTGTTGGTATGTATGACGTTACATCCCCCAATTGTGTTTCAATTAAAGGAAGCGCAGTCAATGATCCTCCACCCTTTTCAGATGAAAGTTTTGCCGCACGCTCAAGCAGGCGCGAGTGAAGATAAAAAACATCTCCGGGATAGGCCTCACGACCCGGGGGCCTTCTCAAAAGAAGAGAGATCATGCGGTAGGCCTGGGCATGTTTGGTTAAATCGTCGTAAATGATCAGCGCGTCTTTGCCGGAATACATGAAATATTCGGCCATGGCGCAGCCGGCAAACGGCGCGATATATTGCATAGCAGCCGGGTCTGAAGCTGAAGCCATAACCACAATAGAATAATCCATTGCACCTGTTTCTTTTAATTTTTGGACTATCTGGACGATATTGGCTTCTTTTTGCCCGATGGCAACATATATGCAAATAACATTTTGATCTTTCTGATTCATTATTGCGTCAATGACCATTGTAGACTTTCCGGTGGAGCGGTCGCCGATGATCAGTTCGCGCTGGCCCCGCCCGATCGGAATAAGCGCGTCGATCAATTTGTAACCGGTTTGAAGAGGAACCTCAACCGGAGTACGGTCAACAACCTCCGGAGCCATCCTTTCAATAGGCATGAATTTATCAGTTTTAATGTCGCCTCTGCCGTCAATCGGCTGGCCTAAAGCATTGACCACTCGGCCGATCAAGGCTTCACCTGCCGGCACTTCCATTACTCTGCCTGTTAATTTCGCAAAATCCCCTTCCAAAACATCCGTGTGCGCGCCTAAGATAACTGCCACAATCTTGTCATATTCAAGGTTGAACGCCATGCCATACACTTTATTCGGGAACTCGATCATCTCCAGCGCCATGACCGAGGGCAACCCCTTGATCTGAACTATCCCATCGCCCGAGCTTATAACCTCCCCCACCTCCTCCATTTTCGTTTTAGGTTTATATTCCTGGATTTTCTTTTTAATAATAGATGATATATCTTCCATTAAACTGCTATCTCCTCTTTCATTTGCGACAGGCGGCCGGCAATGCTCGCGTCCATGATCCTGCCGTCCATTGTTTTCCAGATAAAGCCACCCATAATGGATGGATCAATTTCAATTTTAAATCTGACTCTCTCTCCCGCGATCTTCTTGAACTTCCCCAAAAGTTCGTCGGTCGGCTTTTCAGAAAAGACCAACTCATCAAATCTTATTTTTTTCTTATTGGCAACAAGGGCGCCAAAGCTTCTTGATATTTCAGAAATATTCCGGCATAGCTCCTCATCAATAATAAGGGAAATTACATCATGAAACATTTTTGAAGCGCCCGGGAACACATCCGTTACAATTTTCTTCTTCGCCTCCTTCGACTGGCGGAGATCATATAGAAAATCGCCCAATTCATAGTTTGAGGTGATGGCTTTTTTGAATCCATAAAGCTCTTCTTCAAGTGCTAAAGCGCCAACACCTGACAATTCAAAAAGTTTTTCAAAGTCTATTTCTTTCACTGCAACGCTTCCTCAATTATTTTTTTATTGTCTTCTGCTGACAAAGTACGTCCTATCACCATGGAAGCTGCGGCAACCACAAGATCAGCGATTTCTTTTTTCGCTTCTTTTATGATTTTTTCTTTTTCCGATTTTAGATCCTGCCGGGCGCCCTCAATTATCTGGTCGGCCTGCACCTCCGCCTGTTTTAGCATATCTAACCTTGCCCTCTCCGCTTCACTCTTTGATGATTTTAACATCCGGCTGGCGGACTCAGATGCTTCCCCCAACTTCTTTTTATATTCAAAAAGCAGTTCTTCCGACTTTTTTTGATTGGCCTCTGCATAAGACATGGAATCGGAAATGGTTTTCTGCCGCAAAGATAGCATCGCTAATATGGGCGGCAGCCCCCATTTATACATAATAAATACCAATATCCCAAAGGATACGGTATTCCAAAATATTAACCCCGTTTCAAGTTCAAACATTTATTATTTTGTTACCAGTATCAGTGAAATGACCAGAGCGTAAAGACAGATCGCTTCCACAAACGCGATGGCGATGACCATGGAAGTCCTGATTGGACCGGCTGCTTCCGGCTGGCGGGCCATGCCTTCCATAGCTTTTGAAGCAAGCCAGCCGATGCCGATGCCCGTGCCAATCGTTGCCATCCCTATGCTAATCGCCGCGCCCAGATAAGCCGCGAATTTTTCCATATACTATACACCCCCTCTAATGTTCTGCCTGCACAGCCCCTATAATATAGGAAGCTGAAAGAAAAGTAAAAATAAATGCCTGGATAAAACTGACAAAGATTTCAAAAGCCAGGATTGCTACATTCCCGATCACGGGAAAAGGAATAACCAAAAAACTTTTAAAAACAAAAATCAGGCTGATCAGGGTCAAAATGATCGCGTGGCCGGCAAACATGTTAGCAAACAAACGAACAGACAGGGAAAAAGGCCTGGCAAGCTGGCCGATTATCTCAATCGGGAACAAGAAAGGCGCTAAAAAAACCGGAACGCCCGGGGGAACAAGCGATTTCATGTATCCGATAAATCCCTGTTTTTTAATCCCTGCAATTTGCACGATTAAAAAAACGATTATCGCCAGCGTCGCCGTAAAATTGATATTGCTGGTTGGCGGAAGCAGTCCGGGAATAATACCCAGCAGATTGCAGATCAAAATATACGAAAAAAGTGAAACGATGAAAGGAAGCCAGATCCTGGCCTCTTCTCCAAGCGGGGCAAGCATTTCCGTTTGAATAAACTGGATTAAAAATTCAGCAATTGTCTGCGGCAGGTTTGGGACAAGCTTTGCCCTTTTTGATACAATAAAGAAAAATAAAATAATTAAAAAAACCGCAAGATATCCGGTTATCATTCCGTTGGTTATTGAAATATCTAATCCTGAAATACTCAATTCAATTATTTTTACCTGTTTTAAATGTTCAAGAACATTCATTATTCTTTTATTCCCATCCTAACGGCATTCCAAATCCCGGCAATCGCGCCAATAACCAAGCCGATTATCATACCAATCGGCTTGCTTCTAAGCCGGATATCTATTTGATAGCCGATAAAAGCTCCAAGAAAAACCGCCACCGCTATTTCTAATCCCAGAGAAGCAGCTTTAAGTAAATCTTTTTTGTAATCCACCTGTATTGGTTTCATTTTACCCGAAAACTCAATGCTTTTCAACGAATCGCAAATATCCGTTATCGCGTCTTCCACTTCTAACGAAGGCGGTGCGCCAAAATTTAATGTTTTTGGCTGTATCCCGATGATGATAGCTTTTAGGGGAAAATATTCTTTAAGGTAATTAATCATAACCGAAAGAGGCAGGGCGTGCGTGCCAAAACTCAAGCCGCCGATCTCCTCACTGTCAATTAATCTGATCCCGCCGGGTTTCTCCCCCATTTGTGCGGAATCAATGATAATAAGATGCGAGGGCTTGATTCTTTTTATTTCGGAGGTAAAATTTTCGGGAGCGGTCCCGCCAATTATAACCTCAAATTTCCCTTTTAATTTCTCGGCGGCGAGGATCCCGGCGGCATCATCTCCCTTAAGTTCAGATCCAATCCCGAGGATTAAAACCTTGCTTGCGCCTTTAAGCTTTTGTTTGAGAGCTGTCAGCATGAAAGGTTATCTTTAATTTATTACGATCGATCTGCGCAAGCTCGAATTCAGGGGTGATCTCAAGCGCTTTTTTGGGGCAGGAATCAACGCACTGCGCGCAGTAGACGCATTTGCCGAGGTCTATTTCGGCTTCAAACTTTTTCTCTCCGACTTTTTTGATTGTGATGGCATTGGCCGGGCAGTCCTTTACGCAAAGCAGGCAGCCAATGCACTTTTCCGGATAAAATTTAAGCTTGCCGCGGAACCGCTCCGGCATCTTCATTTTTTCAAAAGGATAATTTACCGTCGCCGGCTTTTTAAAAAGCGACTGCAGAACAAACTCGATCATTTTACCGGGTCTTATCCAGTGTTTCTTTTTCATCCTAAAATAAATCCCTTCAAAATAAGGTTGATCAATACCTGCAGGAAAGCGATCGGCGCCACATACTTCCAGCAGAACTCGATCATCTGGTCGATGCGCAGACGGGCAAAAACCGTGCGAAAAAGAGCCAAAAGTCCAATAATAAAGAAAATTTTAATAAGATATAAAATAAATCCTAAAGTTGGGTGCAGCCCAAGGCCGAAAGGAAGAAAAACCGCAGCCAAAAGTGATGCGCCAACAACCGTTTCTATATCAATTGCCATTCTAAAGTAAGCGAGCAGGCGCCCGCTGTATTCTGTAAAACTGCCGGCAACGATCTCTGTTTCCGCTTCAGGAATATCAAAAGGAACCCTTTCCAGTTTTCCAAGCAGCGCGATAAGTGCCACACCGAAACCGATTAAATTAAAAATCCAGTAAAAAGGATGCTCGGTATAAAAAGCCGCCATCTCCGACAATGACCAGGTGTTTGCCAGTATGGCCGGCGCAAGGAGGCTGATGAACAAAGGGATCTCATAGGCAAAAAGCTGGGTGATCGAGCGCACCGCGCCAATTGTTGAGAACAATGACCTTGAATACCATCCTCCAAGGAAAAACGTCAGGGTTGGAATGGTCAAAAGATATAAGACAACGATCAGGTCCGCATTAAATGAATACAAGGCATTTATACTCCATAATGGAATATAAAAGAAAGCTGTGATCGCTGCTGTCAGGGCAAAAACCGGAGCAAGATCGAACATTCTCCGATCCGCCTCTTCGGGAACAACATCTTCTTTTCCCAAAAGTTTTATAAAATCCGCCAGCGGCTGGAACCAGGGCGGCCCCACCCTATTCTGCAGTCTCGCGTATAGTTTCCGGTCAAAATATTCCGCGAACAATCCGATAACGCTTAGGAATAAAAATCCCGGAAATATAAATATATTAAATAACGCCGTCATTTCATTTTTCCGCCGAAGGCGCCGTGCCTGCCGGCAGGCAGGGATCCGCCTCTGGAGGACATCCTTGAAAAATCAACACCGCGCTTTTTGTACCATTCAACGCTATAATTTCTCAAATCCCGCCAGTTCATGATGCCCTTCTTCTCTGATTCAAGGTCAACAACAGAAATTAAACGATCCGTGCATGAGAAACACGGATCGATCGCGGCCACCACGATAGGCAGATCAGCCAGGTATCGGTCTTCAAGCATTTTTGAAATCGCCTGCGTGTTGGCTAGGGTTGGAGCTCTCACTTTCACCCTTTCCGGATTCTCCCCGCCATTTGACTTCACGTAATGCATATCTTCACCGCGCGGAGCTTCATACCTGCTTACCGCTTCACCGGCCGGAATTTTACGCGGCGCGCGGACAGCTATCGGACCATCCGGCAGATCCTTTAAGGCCTGGCGGATCATGGAATATGATTCCATCAACTCGCCCATTCTGACTATCGTCCGGCCATAAACATCATTATGATGATCGGTGACAACATTAAAGGAAATGTCCGCGTAGGCCGCATAGGGATCATCTTTTCTCACATCTCTTGGGACAGATGATGCTCTCGCGGTCGGCCCAACCGCTCCCAATCTCAAAACATCTTCCGTTGAAAGTTTCCCAACCCCTGATAAACGCTGGATTAATGTAACTTCCTCAAATGCCAGCTGGATATAATATTTTGTCTGTTCCTCAAGTGTGTCGATCACTTTGAGTATCTGCGGGATCTGTTCTGCCGTAACATCCCTCCGCACGCCGCCGATCGTATTTATCCCGTAATTAACGCGGTTGCCCGTGAGCATCGCCAGAATATCCATCACGCTCTCCCTATCTCTCCAGGAATACATAAGAAGCGTGTCAAAGCCTATCTCATGCCCGGCAACCCCCAGCCACAAAAGATGGCTGTGGACCCTTTCAAGCTCGGCCACAAGCGTACGGATATAAAGAGCTCTTTTGGGAACTTGAAGATTGGCGATCTCTTCAACCGCTTGGACAAAAGCGGTTGAATGGGCATGAGAACAGATCCCGCAGATGCGCTCCACCAGATAAACATCCTGAACATAAGACCTCTGTTCACAACCCTTTTCAATCCCGCGATGGTTATAGCCAAGCCTTAGTTTAACTGATGTTATTTTTTCCCCTCTTAAAGCGACGCTAAAACTTTCCGGCTCCTTTAGGGCGGGATGCTGCGGGCCGATGGGAATTGTAACATCCTCTCTTTTTGATATGCTGAAACTGGTTGGCCCTTTAAATTGCTGGGGGCCGATCGGGATCTCAATATTCTCCCCTTCCATTATGCCCTTGATCCCATCTTTTAACACATCCTGGTTCCAGTCCTTGCGGAGAGGATACTGCCCTTCCGGCCAATCATCCGGCAGGGGATATCTGCCTTCCGGAAGGCCGGAAACTTTTGCTCCCAAAAGATCAATTAATTCTTTCTCATAAATTATCGCGCATGGAAAGTATGAGGAAATCGTTTTAATGGGGCTGTCTTTTTGCAGTTTTGTCTTAATATTTAGCATCATGCCGCTGCCCTGCGCTAAATGATAAATATAGCCAAGGTCCGCTCCCTCATCTAAACCTGAAATAGTGCTTAAAAATGAGAAATCCAATTGTTTGACGGCAAAATCAAAAACCTCCGCGAATTTTTCATAATTTACTTCAACCCAGAGCCGTTTTTCTCTCTGGATCTTTACCGCGTCTTTTAAAAAGTTAAATTTCTGTTCTATTTTTTGTTTGACAACTTCCGCTTCGCTCATTCAGATTCCTCCAGACTTTTTAATAGTTTCACCATTCCGTCAATGATCGCCTGCGGACTGGCCGGGCATCCGGGGATATAAGCATTAACCGGAATCGCCTGATCAATTCCGCCCAATACATTATATAATCCCTGAAATACCCCGCCGCTGGTGGCGCAGCTACCTACCGCCACCACAAATTTCGGCTCCGGCATCTGCTCATAAATTCTAATCAATCTATCCCTTATTTGCCTTGTGACCGGGCCGGAACAGACCAGGATATCGGCATGGCGGGGAGTCGCTTTTAATTGCACGCCAAAACGCTCAATGTCAAATCTGGGGGTCAAAGCCGCAATGATCTCAATATCGCAGGCATTGCAGGCCCCGGTATTAAAATGAAGAATCCAGGGCGATTTTAACCTGGCCCAATGAACTATTTTAGAAATAATTTTCATAAAATATCCCTTACCTTCTAAACAGTATGAACAATCCCAAAAGCGCGCCAAGGATATAAATAACAGCGATCACAAATGAGCCAGGCGACCTGGTCGGCGTGGTCGCCACGATCAGCGTTACCACATGCAAGATCGTAAAGAAAAACGCGAACGGAAAGAACTGGCTGTAATCCGGCTGGACTCTATGCTTTTTTATATCCTCCCCGCCGGCGTAAGCTTTGGTAAGCGCCCCCGCCGGTCCCTTTCTCTTAAAAGCAAGAGAAGAAGACACGGCTGACATAAGCCAAGAAAAAATAAGCAGTATTATAAACGCGACTGGTGGCGTCAATAGTAAATATTCCATGATTAACCCTTCATGTTCCTTGCGTTGCGCACATTAAGCGAATCATATTCGCTGAAAAATCCCAGTATGATCCCCGCGGCGATAACAACCACAACTACTTCGATAACAATCACGGTAATGACCATTGCCTGGGCCAGGGCCATATTCCCGCTCACATATCCTGCCGCGATCACAAAAAGCGTTGCCGCTTTTATTAATATTTCTAAACCAATTAAAACTCTTAAAAGATTATAAGTGGCAACAACACAATAAAACCCTTCGATCAAAAGTAAAATTATAAAAATTAATATAAGCCAAAGATCAATCATGCTTATACCCTTTAAATAAAATAAGAACGCCAAAGACACCGGCTAAAAGTATCATTATCTGGCCAAAAAGATCAAGCTGCCTCAGATTCCACATAACCGCGCGAACATCCTGAGCGCCTGCTGAAACGGGGGAAATAGCGCCAAGCGGATTTTTTATAAGGATCAAAGCAACGCCGGCAATAATTAATATTACAGGTAAAGGCCAGAATCTCATAATCCTGCTCTGCCTTCTTGCTAAATATTCTTTTAAAGGCAGGCGATGGGTTAAACTTATAACACTTATAAATACAACCGAGATCAGTCCCGCGCAGACCGAAAGCTCAAAGACCGCGGCCAGCGGCGCTCCCATCCGGTACATGATCACGGTTAAGATCACGCTCGTCAGCGCCAGAGCGATTGCCGAGCGCAAAAGAAGGCTGGTCATTACCGCCCATAAGGCGGCTAGAACCATCATAATTAAAAGTAAAACCATTATCTCCATTTATTACCTCACAAACAAGCCAATGATAAAAGGAAAAACAAGACCAAGAGCGACCGTTATTGAAGAAAGCGCGACTGCGGGAAAGAGAAGCCCCGCGCCTGCTTCGGCAACCGCCGCCATCTCCTGCGTAATTTTTCCAAAAAATACTCTCCTCTGCAAAGAAAGAAAATAGGCCAGGGTTAAAACGCTGGCTAAAACAGCAATCACGGCATAAATATAATTACCCGATATAAAGAGCGCGATTATGATTAAAAGTTTGCTCCAGAAGCCGGCAAGCGGAGGAATGCCGGCAACAGAAAGCGACGCGATAGCTGATGTGGCGCCGGTGATCGGCATCCTTTGAGCCAGGCCGCCCATTTTATCCATATCTCTTGAGCCAACTTGAGTTTCGATAGCCGCCGCGTTGGCAAAGAGCTGTGATTTAAATATCGCGTGATTGATAAAATGGAATGCCGCCGCAATCAACCCCAACTTGGTGCCTGCGCCAAGCGCGATTATAATGTATCCCACCTGGCTGACGCTCGAATAAGCCAGCATCTTTTTTATATCCTTTTGTCCCAGCGCGACCAGAGCGCCGACAACGATGGATAAAGCTCCAACGATCAATAGAATATTTTTCACCGGCTCATTATAACCGATCGCGTTATTTAAGAGCCGCATGACAGTGAATATGCCCGAGGCTTTTGTAACGATTCCCGCCATCAAAACAGAAACCGCGTTTGGCGCGGCCGTGTAAGCATCGGGCAGCCAGGCATGGAACGGAACCAACCCGCCTTTTATAAAAAGTCCGCATAAAAATAATCCTATGGCAATAAGAGAAAGAGGATTTGAAAGATTTATGGCGGCCTTGATCGCCGGAAATGAGACGCCGCCGGATATTATAAGGAAAAAGGAGATCGAAGAAAGCATTAAAATACTGGCAACCACTGAAAGTATAAGATATTTTAAAACCCCTTCGAACGCCTCTTTTGTTTTATGTATAGTCATCAGAATGAAAGTTGCTATTGCGGTTACTTCAATAAAAACATATAAAGAGAATAGATCCCTGACCATTGAGATGCCGTTCATCCCGATAAGTGAGATCAGCAAAAGATTTATGAAATCAAATCTTTCTTTCCCATGCTTGATCGTATTCCACCCGACAAGAAGCGATGCGGCTCCGACAACTCCGGCGGAAATGAGCAGCACGAAGCTTAAATTATCCATTAAAAGATTAAATCCTAAAATGGATTCCAATTGCATTGAAGTGATTCTGCTCCAGGCGACAAAAGGAGAAAGGCCGGCGATCATAGATTGGGCGGCCAGGATCAAAAGGCACACCCTATGCCCGACTGTCTCCCTCAACCTGTTCGGTAAAAGGTTTAATATGACCAAAGCTAGAAAAGGAGTCAAAATAAGCAAATAACTCATATTTTAAGCACCATCAGAATGGCGATTGCTAATGCTCCAATAATCGACCAAATCACATAATTTGAAAAGTTGCCGCTGTGCAGCCATCTTAAAGATTGCGTTAAGGCATATGTGACATTAACGATAAATATTTCATATATCCAATCGACGAATCTGTCGATCCGATAAAGCAGGATTGAGAACCATTCCGAGATCTTCATCCCGATATCGTAAGGATCAAAATATCTTTTCTCTGCTTTATCATATAAACCGGACAGTGCCGGAGCGTAATGGATATGATCCGCCGCGCCCAATCCTTTCCCTGTCTTCTTTACCCCGTAGCTATGATTCAAATACGCGCCTATTAAAACCAATATTGTTATAAGAACAAGCAAATAGTTTGACGGCAATCCGGCAAAACCATGCCCTTCCAATCTTTCCCCCAATATTGGCTGGATTAAATAATTTAACGGCAGAGCGTTATAAATCCCGAACAATACGCAAACCGCCGCGATTATAATCATCGGCACAAGCATCGGCCAGGAAGCTTCTTTGACATTTTTATTTGAATTTTCAAGTTTACCCAGGAAAGCGGCGTGGCCGAGTTTTAGAAATGACGCGGCTGTAAAAAATGAACCGGCCACAGCGGCAAGATAAAAAATCCAGCCCCGCTCAAGCGCCCCGTCATACACCAGTTCTTTTGAGAAAAAACCATTGAATGGGGGGACGCCGGAGATAGAAACAGCGGCAACTAAAAAGCAGACCGCGGTTATGGGCATCTTTACCGCCAACCCGCCAAGTTTTGAAAGATCGGTCGTGCCGGTTTGCTTTTCAACCGAGCCGCCGGATAAAAACAGACAGGATTTGTAAAGGGCATTATTGATCATGTGGAAGAGGCCGCCAACGATCCCCACCGGGACCATCGTCCCGATACCCAATATCATATAACCTACCTGACTGATAGCATGGTATGAAAGCAATCGCTTATAATCTTTTTGTATTAAAGCCATCATCACCGCTAGAATTATCGTGATCGCTCCAATGATCATAAGCAATGTGCTTAACCAGGATCCTGGATTAAGCTTAAAAAGATCGAGGGAAATTCTGGTTAAAAAATAAATTCCAATTAATTTTTCGAATGCGCCCGGGATCAAAGCCATAAAAGGCAGAGGCGCGTCAACAGCCGCGTCGGGGATCCAGCTGTGGAAAGGCATGGAGCCGGACTTCGCGATTGCGCCTATCATCAATAATATAAAAGCTAGGCTTGAGAGTCCTCCTAAAGGAAGACTTATTTGGGATAAGGTGAAAGTGCCGGCCAGATGTCCAGTTATCGCAATACCCAGCATCATCAAGAGATCGGTTATGCCGATGATGATGAACGCTTTGATCGCGGTTTTGGCTGCTTCCTTCCTGCCGATATAGATCATTCCAAATAAAGTCAGAAGGAGGCCTTCCCAAAAAAAGAGGAGCAAAATCAGATTATTCGCCAGCACTGCACCGATCGCAAACAAAACCGTTAAAATAAGATATATATAAAACAAGCCGGCCGATTTCCTGCCGGACATAAAAACCAGAGAATATAATGCTATCAGCAAAGCGAAGGCGGCAATTGAGCATGATATAAAAACGCTGAAATGATCGAATCTAAAAGAAATATCCAAACCAAATCCAACCCACGGCATGCTATAGATCATTTCACAATACCTGCCATTTGCAAAAGAGCTACCTTTAAAAAGCCAACCGGATAATTAACTAAAATTCCGCCGGCGAGGGACAAAGCCGCCAGCAAGGCGACGGAATAAACCATCGTCTTCGAGCCCTCTTTTGCTAAAATCCCTTTTGATTCGCCAAGAAAGATCATGTTGAAAAGCCGGAAAAGATAAATGATGGTCAGGAATGCGCCGACAATGAAGGTAAGCGCGATAAACACTTGATTTGCCTGCACTGCTCCCGAGATAACCAGATATTTACTAAAGAATCCGCCGAATGGCGGGATCCCCATCACTGAAAACGCACAAAAAAGGAACGAGATCGCGGTAATTGGCATGGTATTTATCAACCCGCCAAGTTTTGTAATATCTTTTGTCTTTGTATTCTGCTCAATTACGCCGGCGGCAAGAAACAGTCCTCCCTTAGCCAACCCGTGCATGAGAATGTAGAGTAGGCCGCCAACTGCGCCAATCGGATTGCCAGTCGAAAGCCCTAAAAAGATAAATCCAATCTGACTTACAGTGGAATACGCAATGATCCTTTTCATGTCTGTTTCGATCAACGCGGCTCCTGCCGCGACTAGGGCGCTGGCCGCGGCGATTGCCGGCACAGCCGTATGCCAAAAAGCGCCTATGCTGAATGAAACAAGGAATAATCTGGCAAAGACATAAACACCTATCTTTACCAATACCGCGGCATGCAGAAGGGCTGTCACCGGAGAAGGAGCAACACCGGCATCAGGAAGCCAGGTTTGGAACGGAAGGGTCGCTGATTTTGAAAGTATGCCAAACAGAACCAGCAAAACAATAATTCCGGGAAGCATTTTGCCTCCGGTATTGATCAGATCAAATGTGCCGGTCTGCTGGTAGATCATGATAAATCCAATAAACATGACCAACGCGCCGAAAACCGTTACCAGAAAGGCTTTATCCGCTTTTATTATATCGTTTTTTTCTCTATAAAAACCTATCAACCGCCAACAGGCAATGGCCGTGATCTCCCAGAACAGGAAAAGGAAGATCAGATTCCCGGAATAAGTAAGCCCTATCATTGAACCAAGGAATAATACCACCATCAAATAATATTCATTCTGGTTTTCATAGTGGCTTATATAATCAAAAGAATAAAGAACGATGATCGAGCCGATAAATGAAGAAACGATCGCCATAAATACCGCCAGAGCATCGGCATTAAGGATAAAATTCAATCCGAGCGGAAAAGCGAGGCTAAAGATTATTTTCTCACCGGCTAAAATAGAAGGCAAAAGGCCGATCGAGCAAATAAGTGAGATCAAGACCAGGATCAAGGATAAAACATTTCTTGCAATAGTTGATATCCGGCCAACAAGAGGCAGTATAAACGCCCCAAAAACCGGCGCGAAAACTGCGATCAAGAGCAAAGATTCTTTCATAATGCCTTTCTGTGCAATAAAAACCCCACCCTAACGACCAGGTGGGGGCCAACACTCTTTGTTTGAATCTATTCTACCCTAACTTCAATTGTTTTTCAAGTTATTTAGGTCATCAGGTAGAATTTTTAATGGAAAAATGGTAGAATCAAGCCATGACACGCAGGTTTTAGATGCTCCGGCCTGGTCAGCTTACCATGAAAACATTCATCAATGAAAATAAAATAGAAACTCTGCTTAAGGAATCAAAAAAAGTTTCTCCAAACGATGCAGAAGCGATAATCAGGAATTCCTTGAAGCTTAAAGGTCTTTCTCCTTATGAAGCGGCGGCTCTTTTGCAGTGCGAAGACAAAGCGATAGTTAAGGAATTATTTAAGGCGGCAAAAACAGTAAAAGAAGCTATTTATGGCAAACGATTGGTGCTTTTTGCCCCGCTCTACACGACAAATTTCTGCGCGAACAACTGCCTCTACTGCGGGTTCAGGTCCGATAATAAAAAATTAAAACGCAAAAGTCTGTCAATTGGCGAGATCAAAGAAGAAGTGGCCATTATTGAAAAAGAAGGCCAGAAAAGAATACTTCTTGTCGCCGGTGAAGACTCGAAAACCTCCCGGATTGATCATCTTGAAAAAGTGATCGCCGCGGTCTATTCAACAAAAACGGGGAACGGCGAGATCAGGCGGCTTAATGTCAATGTCTCGCCCATGTCGATTAAAAATTTTAAAAGATTAAAAAAGACCGGTATTGGAACCTATCAACTTTTCCAGGAAACCTATCATTCTGCAACCTATCGAAAAATGCACACTATTGGACCAAAATCGGATTACAGATACCGGCTTTACGCGATGCATCGCGCGCAGAAGGCCGGAATCAGCGATGTGGGGATTGGCGTGCTGTTTGGATTATATGATTATAAATTCGAAATCCTGGCGCTGCTTTATCATATAAGAGAGCTTGAAAAAAGTTTCGGTTTCGGTCCGCATACGATTTCTATTCCAAGAATAGAGCCGGCTTTAAATGCTTCTTTTGCAAACAATCCCCCTGCCCCGGTTTCTGATAAAGACTTTAAAAAACTGGTGGCTATATTAAGGCTTGCGGTCCCCTATACCGGATTGATCTTATCAACCAGGGAATCCGCAAAATTAAGAAATGAAGTTTTTGGGCTTGGAATATCCCAGATCAGCGCCGGATCGCGCACCACACCGGGAGGGTATAAATCCTCAAAGCAGGGACATGCTGAATCAGAGCAGTTCTCACTTCACGACAGCCGTTCGCTCAAAGAGGTAATAAAAGACATTTCAAAAATGGGATACAACCCAAGCTTTTGTACCGCCTGTTATCGGCTGGGCCGGGTGGGCAAAGATTTTATGGACCTGGCCAAGCCAGGACTTATCCAAAAATTCTGCCTGCCGAATTCACTTTTAACATTTAAGGAATATTTAATTGATTACGCTGATAGCGGCCTCAAAAAACTCGGCAGTAAAGTAATAGCGGATCATTTAAAAGATATAAAAGACAAACGCATAAAAGAAAAGACCGCTGTTCGTTTAAAACAAATAGAAGCAGGTAAAAGGGATTTGTACTTTTAAGCCCTCACCCAACTTCCTCAACTACAATCTCCCTTCCCGATGAAATCTTAATGTTGGTCGAGCCGCAGTTTGGGCAATCAAATCTCAAAGATTTTGGATTAAAATCTTTTTTGCAATCCGAACAAATTGCCTTTAATTTTGAAATCTCGATATTAAGCTTTACTCCTTCAGCGGGCGAGCCCAGGGATATTATGGAAAAAAGGTCGTTGAACTCGAGCGGATCAGTTATCAGCGTTTCGCCAATTGAAATTTTCGCGCGGGATAATTTTGAAAGGCCCTTATTTTTTGCTTCTTCCTTTAATAACCTTAAAACATCTTCTGCCAAACAAAGCTCGTGCATTGTCAGCCGTGAACTAGAGATAAAAGCTGCATTCTGGTTTCCTTAAGCTTCTGCGCGATTAGTTCCGCCAACTTATTCATAACAAGGTAACCGCGGCGGCAGTCATTCTTGAACACTTTTTCAATCAGATCATCAGCCCGCAGAGTGACAAGCTTCACGTGATCTAAACATCTGGCGTAAGTGCTGAAAGTATGCGGTTTGACCAGTGACGGATAGCCGAACATTTTGCCTTTGGTCTCAGTGTAAACAGCAGCTTTTTTGTTTGGCCCTATTTCAATCTCCACCGCCACCCGGCCCTCAAGCACAAGATATATCTTTTCGGCTTTATCCCCCTCACAAAAAACATAATCTCCGCCGTTGAATTCCTCGATCTTGCACAGGGCCGCGATATCTTCTAGCTCATCAAGCTTCAGGAACTCGAACAGGTTCATCCCTTTTAATATTTCTGGCGTAACTGGCATCTTGATTTACCTCCTTTTTAACAACTTCTATAATTTCGGGCAATTTATCTTCTACCTCAGGGCTAAGCCCTTCGCCTTGCTCAATAATCCCGGGCTGAATTCCGATGATTATAACATTACTAAAATTTTCTTCCAGCGCGAACCCGATCTTTAATACCTCAAGCAGGCCGATCTCGTGCAAAGAAAAATTCCGGTTCTCCGGCAGAGAAAGAAGCTCTTCCGCCTTAAAACACGCAATCGTTCCCGGATCCCTGCCCATATTAACCGCGTCAACCACTATCACTTTCTCATTATTTTTAAAAATATCAAAAAGTGACAGCCCTAAAGTCGCGCCATTTATAATCTCTGCTTCATAGCCATCCTGCCTCAGCCGTTCAACCGCTCTAACCCCCACCCCATCATCTCTAAATAATATATTTCCCAAACCTAAAACCAGAGGTCGCGTCATACAAAATCCACTTTAAGCATATGGACCGAACAGGATATGCACGGATCATAAGCCCTGACCAGCATCTCCAAAAGCAGGGTTATCTCTTCTTTTGGCTTATCCAAGATGGTCGGGACAAGCGCCCGCATATCATCTTCAATATTTGCCAGATTTTGCCCGGTTGGGATCACACAATTGGCTCCCATAATCAACCCGTCATCATCCAGGCGATATTCATGGAACAGCAAGCCGCGCGGCACCTCAACCGCCCCAACTCCCCAGCCCTTTTTTATTTGGGGAAGTTTGGCTGACCAGCCTGCAATCGTCTGGCGTTCAATCGCCTCATCTTTCAAACCTTTGCGTAAGAGCTCTTCAACAAGATAGATCATTCTTTCGATATTATGGACAGATTCAACTATCTGCGCGACTGAAATCATATATGGATTGTAATTTGGCGCTAAAAGCCCCAGTTTTTTTGCCGCTTTTTTGGCAACCGGCATGAGCAGTTCCGCGTTATTGTTAAACCGCGATAAAGCTCCGACCATATATGGCTTAAACGGTCCTTTGGCGTGCTTGGCGGTGGAATGAAGGACAACTTCTTCTTTCACCTTGTTTTTATAATCGCGATGTTTGGTCTCCCCGGTTTCAGACGAATAGATTATACCGTCATAATAAGCATACTCTTCCGGATGCTTAAGAGACACGTAATCGGTCTTTCTTTCAAAAGACGGGAATTTCAAAGAAGCAAAAAGATCAAGCGTCGGAGGAATATCCTTAATCAGCGATTCTTTTAATTTTGCCAGTAAATCACGAAGTTCTGATTCAGCGGGAATCCTGGTAAAACCATCAACAACCATTGAAATAGGATGAGGATGGCGGCCGGCGATAACGGTAATTACATCATCCGCTAATTTTTTCATTCTTAGCGCGCGCTTGATAACATCTGGATGACTGGCAGCCAGAGGAATTACACTTGAAGCATTAAAGAAATCCGGAGCTATCAAGAAATAATAATGCAGCACATGCGACTGTAAAAATTCCGCCTCAAGTACGGCCTTTCTCAAAAGTACGGTCTGCTCGGAGGGCTCAATGCCCAAGGCGTCTTCCAGCCCTCTAAGTGAAGCGGAGGTATGGCCTACCGCGCAGATCCCGCAGATGCGGCTGGTTATTTGCGGCGCTTCAGGGAATCGCCTTCCCTTAAGCATGGCTTCGAAGAAGCGGGGGGCTTCAACGATTTGGAGCTCAACTTTTTTAAGCTCTCCATTTTTTACGTCAATCACAATATTGCCGTGGCCTTCAACCCGGGCGACATGATGCACATTTATATCGATATCTTTGGGCACTATTTACCAACCTCCATCATTCCATTCAGCATACGATAAAATTTAAGTATATCTTCAACCGACAGGCCGGCATTTTTTAAAGTTTCCTGATGGGCGTTTATGTTTGGATCGTCCACCAGTCCGCGGCATCCGATGCAGGCGTTGCCAAAACTGGGACAGGGCGCCATACAGCCGGCGCGGGTCACCGGGCCCAAACAGGTGATTGGCTTCTCCTTATGGAATACGCAAACATTAGCTTTCATTTTGCACTGCACGCAAACCGGATAATTTGGTATGTATGGCTTTTTCCCCTGAAGGATTGCGGTTACAATCTCAAGGAATTCTTCACCGTCGCGATTTGGCGGACAGCCGCGGGAATAATAATCAACCTTGACTATGGCATCAATTGGCTGAGCAAGAATGGAATCAAAATGAGAAGCATTATCCTTATAAACCTCTTTTTTGATCTCAAACTGGTTATCAAAATTTCTTATGCAGTTAATGCCGCCGATATGAGCACAGGCCCCGATGGCAATTAATATTTTTGCCCGCTTTCGCACTTGCATAAGCTCCTCAATTTCATGAACAGTAGAGATTGAGCCTTCAACCACGGCAACATCGTATTCATCGCTTTTAAAACTTGAAGCCTCCCGGAAATTGACGACCTCTACCGCACCGACCAGATCCAAAAGTTTTTCCGCCATGGAAAGGACGACAAGCTGGCATCCCTCACAGCCGGTAAAACTAAAAAAACCAACTTTTGGTTTGTCCTTCGCAGCTTCAGCGAAGGAGGACTTATCTGCCATCAAATCGCCTCCGGAATTTCTTTAGCCCTGGCATAATTAAAAACCGGCCCGTCCTGACAAACATAGATCTGGTTCATCTGGCAGTGGCCGCATTTTCCCACCCCGCATTTCATCTTGCGCTCCAGCGAAACCCAGATGTTTTGATCCGGCATCCGTCTCGCTTTTAATTCCTTTATTACAAAGCGGTACATTATAGGAGGGCCGACAATTGCCGCCTGGGTCTTTTTGGGATCAAATATTATTTTGGGAATCAGGGTCGTGATGACGCCGACATTCCCCGTCCAATTCTCATCTCCCAGATCAACCGTTACCTGGCACTCAATATCTTTTTGGCATTCCCAGGACTTAAGCTCATCTTTATATAAAAGATCTTTAGGCGTCTTGCAGCCGTAAAGGATAAAAACTTTTCCGTAATCTTTGCGATTATTTAAAACTTCAAGTACAAGCGACCTTAAAGGAACCAATCCGATTCCTCCGGCAACAAAAATAATATTTTTTCCTTTGAAATTTAAAACATCGAATCCGTTTCCGAAAGGCCCCCGGATCCCGATTTTATCTCCTGCTTTTAAATTATGCAGTGCGTTGGTTACATTTCCAACCCTGCGAACACATAATTCAAAAATAGGTTTATCTGGAGCAGGAGCAGAACAAACGCCAAACGGCGCTTCCCCTACCCCAAAAATTGAAGCTTCAACAAATTGGCCCGGTTTATGGCCCAAAGTTTTTCTTTGGGAAAGCTCGATCTCAAATAAAGTTTCAAACTCTGTTTGAGGGATTACCTTTTTTATGGTCGCAAGTTCAGGCGTGTAAAGGGTTTTCATTTCTTTCCCATCCCGTAAAGAGCATTCGCGATTTCAAGCGGACTCACGATATCGGTCAGGCAGGCCTTGATACAGCGGCCGCAGCCGGTGCAAAACGATTCGCCCCATTTTTCAAAAAGATAATAAAGCTTGCGATCGGTCCTGTGGCGCAGGCGTTCTAATCGATTCTCTCTAAAATTCTCGCCCGAAGCCACTTTGGCGAATTCCTCGAGCATACAGCCGTCCCAGAAGCGATTGCGCGCTCCCTTGACCAAACTGATATGCATGTAATCCTGCACATCAAAGCAATAACAGGTCGGACAAACCATGTTGCAGGAGCCGCACCCGTAACACTTTTTGCCTCGCTCTTCCCATTCAATATGATTATAATTCCCTTTCATCAATTCAGGCAGATTTTTTAGTTTGGGCAAAAGTTTCTTTTGTTCTTTATTAAATAATAAATCTCTCTTTTTCCTGACATTCTTTAGTTTTATAAGATCGGTTTTCTTTGCTTCTTTAAACTTGTCCCCTAAAAGGGCTTCGCCTTTTTCTGTTATAACTTCAACAAAAAACAAACTCCCGATATCCGTCAAAAATAAATCAAATCTGCCTTTTGGATCAAGCCCGCCCATGCGCGAGCAGATCGATTCGGGAGAACAGGGCTTTTGGCAGTCCACTCCAATTATGGTAACGGCTTTGCGTTTTTCCAGATAATTCTCATCTTGATTTTTTTCCGCGAAGACCTGATCCATTTCAAAGATTGCGTTCAGGTCGCAGGGATGAATACCAAGGAGGATCCGCTGTTTTATTTGATTTATTCCGTTTAATTTTGGACTTTGTCCTCCAAATTCGTAAGCTAAAAGTTCTTCTGATTGAGGATAGAGGAATTGTTTTGGGGGGATAACCGTCTGGGGTGCCCCCAAAACGATTTCTCTGGCTGATTTTATTGGATAAAAATTGGTGAAGTTTTCCTGTTTTACAGGCGCAATGATTTCCGTCCCTTTTTGGATAAGACCATCAATTAGTTTATAAAGATCCGGCTTTAAAATTAAATAATTTCCCATTGAATTGCTTTCGAACTTAATCATTATACAAATTTTCGCGATTTCAATCAACCTGAATCGAAGAAAGCAAAAGGTCTTCTCCCGGAACTAATGATATTTCTATTTTTGCATTCTCGGCAATCGAGCCGCGCGCCGCCTGTCTGAACAAAAATTCGATATTCTCAGGCCTCGCATGGCAATTTTCTCCAACTTGAAACCGCACCACAAGAACTTTTTTAGCTTTATTTTCTTCAGCTGTTCTCAAGACATTTTTTAAGGCATCTGCAACCAATTTAAATTCATGCACGCTCTGTCACTCCCAGATCCGTCGGCGCTCTTCCAAGTGAATATAAAAGTTCGAGGGTCTGTTTTATCTGTTCATCTATTGTTTCTTCTTCATGAGCGCGGTCGGGATAAATTTTATATAATCTGCGGTATTTTAAAGGAGTAATATTTAACATAACGGAATTCGCGCCAGCCATCAAGCCCAGCCGTCTTGCATCTTTATTCATGGTTTCGAATCCTGTTGTAACCACAATTTTGGCCCCTTTAGGATCAACGATCCTTGCCAGGGCGAGAACTTTTAAGACCAATTCCGTTTTTGGAGCATCGGGTAGAACCGGCCCAAAAGTATACATTTCCGCTTTAAGTTCTTTGGTAAGCAAAATATCATCTAACAGCGATTCTTCATTTTGAGCAGGAAGTCCGATCAATCCTCCGGTCAAAATAAGATAACCGATATCGTAAGCGTCTCTTAAATTCTGAAGTCGTTCTTCGAGTATATCTCCGCAATGCAGAGCGGAATAAAGTTTAGGATTGCTGGTTTCAAACCGCATAAGCAACCCTCTCGCCCCAGCTTCATATAATTTTTCTAACCCTTCTCTGCCCGCCTCCCCCACCGAAACAAAGATCAGTACTGCCAAGTGCTTCTTGATTTCCTTGATTAAATCTGCCAATCTTTCAACTGGAAAGTCAGGATCTTCCCCCGATTGCAAGACCAGCGCTTTAAATCCGTGCGTCTCAACCGCCTTTTGAACGGAAACAAGTATTTCCTCATCTATCATGCGGTACCTCTCAAGGATAGAATTACTCTTTCTTATGCCGCAATAGGTGCAATCGTTTCGGCAGTAATTAGAGAACTCTATTATTCCATGGACACAGCAGGAATTTGACAGATGTTTTTGCCTCAAAAAGTTCGCAGTTTTAAAAAGCAAATCCATTTCGGAGAGATTCCCGGTCTTCAAAAGCGTTAACAGTTCTTCTCTGTTAAGTTCTCTTCCTTCCGCTGCTTTATCCAGGATCACGGCAAATTTTTTAGAAATGCCGCCCTGTTCAAGATTCAATTTCGATAACCGCACATCCGTTTCGCGCAATTCAAAAAATAATTCTTTCCAGGTCTCAAGGATATCCAATGCTTCTTTTTCTGGGATGGTCTGAATGACGTAGCCGCCCTGGGCATAGATATAATCGCCGACTTTAAGATCAACTATTTCGTTTATCGCCTTTTTGTATTCGCCAAAGTAATCGACCGTGACTGCCTTGCCGATTATTTCCGATACTTTTCCGGGTATTGCGTAGCACATTTATTTTAAACTTTCAGGATGCACTTGGTCGGACATTTCTCAATCGCGGGATCGCAGTTGATGCCTGATTTTGTATAATCCATATCTGCCAGGTTATCGACCACCTTAAATACTTCCGGCACCTGTTTTTCGCAGATCAGACAAGCAATACAGCCGACCGGACATATTTTTCTGACCACCGCTCCCTTATCATGCGACGAACAGGCAACTACAACCGGAAAATCGTATGGACGAAGCGAAATAATTTTTCTCGGGCAGGCCGCTATGCATTTTCTACAAGATGTGCATTTTTTCGGATCGATTACCGGAAGCCCTTCTTTCATCTTTATAGCATCAAAAGGGCAAACGCAAAAACAATCGCCGTAACCCAGACAGCCATAGCCGCAGACAAGCCCTCCTCCATCCACAATATTCGCGCCCAGACAGGTTTGCATTCCTGAATAATTCGCTTTCAGTTTGCGCTGATCTTTTTTAGCTCCGCAGTGGACGGCCGCAACCTTTTTGTGAATCTCCTCCCCCTCCACCCCCATGATAGCGGCAACTTTTTTGGCAACTTCTTCGCCGCCGACCACACAACCGCTCACCGCAATTTCACCTTTGACAACCTTGTCGGCAAAATCACGGCAACCGCCCACCCCGCAAGCGCCGCAGTTTGCCCCCGGAAGTATCGCAAGGATGGTTGCGATCCGCGGATCCTCTTCAGTTTTAAAATAATCCGCCGCCAGCGCCAGAAGAGAGGCAAAAACAAAGCCGAACACCCCCAAAACTAAAATAGATATTAATATGATCATTTTATAAGCCAAACATATTCGAAAATCCCAGAAACGCGAGCGACATCAAAGCTGCTGTAATAAATGCAATTGGATAACCCTGAAACCATTTAGGAATAGGCGCCAGCGCCATCCTCTCGCGTACATAAGCAAAGAGAATAATTGCCAGGGAATATCCGCAGGAAACACCGATGGAATAAATCATGGATTGGCCGAAATCATACCTGTAATCAATCGCCAGGAAAGCCACCGCGAGAATGGCGCAGTTGGTGGTGATCAGCGGAAGATAAATTCCCATCGCCCGGTAAAGGTTTGGTATCATCTTCTTTAAATAAAGCTCCTCCAGCTGAACCAGCGCGGCTATTGTGAGAATAAAAGACGCGGTCCGTAAAAATTCGATATGAAACGGGGATAAAATGAAGTGATAAACCACCCAGGAAACCGCGGATGATATGGTCATGACAAAAATGACGGCAAAACTCATGCCGATTGATGTATCGATCTTTGTTGAAACGCCAAAGAAGGAACAGAGCGCGATGAACCGGATCAATAATATATTGTTTATTAAAAATGCCGCGAAAAATATTCCGAAAAGTTCCATTATTGCACCTTATTCTCCATCTTGTTTAAAAACGCCATAAGAATCCCGATTGTTATAAAAGCTCCCGGAGGAAGGATCATGACCGTGGCGGCGACCGCCGGATTAAAAAGAGCTATCCCGAAAACTGAACCTGCGCCCAAAACTTCGCGGATAACGCCTATGCTTACAAGCGCCAGTGCAAATCCCATGCTCATCCCTATTCCATCAAGAATCGAGTTTAAAACTGGATTGCGGTAGGCAAACGCCTCCGCGCGCCCAAGAATGATGCAGTTGACTACGATCAAAGGGACAAAAACCCCCAGCGCATGGTGCAGTTCCGGAGTAAAGGCCTGCATGACATAATCGCTTATGGTAACAAAAGTTGAGATAACGATAATGAAAATCGGAATGCGGATCTCGTCCGGGGTGATCTTGCGGATCATGGCAACTACCCAGTTGGAGCATATCAATACAAATGCCACCGCCGCGCTCATCCCTAAAGCATTTGTGGCGTTATTTGACACCGCCAGCACCGGGCAAAGCCCGATCATAAGTCTTAAGACCGGATTTTCGGCAATTATCCCCTGATTAAAATCTTTTAAGAGGCTCATTTTGCTTCCCTTGCTTTTTCAAGCGCCTGTTTTACCCCGCTGCAAACCGCCCGGCTGGAGATGGTCGCGCCGGTGATCGCGTCAATATCTATTTTGGGTTCGATCGGATCTTTATCGGTTTTGCCAATAAACTGATTTAAAAAAATTGGCCTGCTCACATTGGCGCCAAGCCCCGGCGTTTCGGTTTGATTCAATATCATGATCCCTATTAACTTCCCCAACCTATCGACACCCACCAGCATGTTGATTGGACCACTATAACCACGGGGGGAAACGGAAACCGCTTTGCCCGGCTGCGGCAAAACTTCCTTTACCGATAAATCATAGGCAATCTTCCGATTAAGATCTATCTTCGGCTGCGTGAACATATAAACAAAAGCCAAACTGCCGGCAGAGATTATACAAAATACCGCCAGGATAAACGCCAATTTTAATATTTTACCCATTCTTTTTGCCCCCATACAATTTTGGCCAAGCGTATTTATCAATGATCGGAGTCAACATGTTCATTATAAGGATTGAATAATTGACTCCTTCCGGAAATCCCCCGAAATATCTGATCAACACCGTCAATATCCCGCAGCCCAGGCCAAAAACAAACCTTCCTTTAGTGGTTACAGGACTGGTGACATAATCTGTCGCCATAAAGAAAGCGCCAAAAATAAGACCGCCGCTCAGCACGGAAAAAATCGGATCATGCCCCAGTAAAAGCGTGAAAAATGCGACGCTCCCGATATAAGCGGTTGGCGCCGGCCAGTCGATTATTTTTTTCCAAAAAAGAAACGCCGCCGCGATCAATATCATTAGAATAGAGGTTTCACCCAGGGAGCCGGCGCGGTTGCCGATAAAAAGGTCTAAGTAATTTGGGACTGCTTGATGCAGTTTATTCACCAGATAAAGCGGAGTAGCGGTCGTTACGGCATCAAATGGCCGGACCCAAAAAGTCATCGCCACGGGCCAGGACGCTAAAAGTATGGCCCGGGCCGCAAGCGCAGGATTAAAAATATTAAATCCCATGCCGCCAAAAAATCCCTTTACCAAAACAACTGCGACGGTGGCTCCGATCACGGCCATCCATAAAGGAAGAGTGGATGGAACAATAAGCGCCAGCAAAATTCCGGTGACCGCAGCGCTGCCGTCTGAAATCGTGATTGGTTTTTTAGCAAACCATTGAAAAGCCGCTTCGGAAGCTACAGCAGACAAAGTTGTGACAACGATCAAAATCAGAGCTTTAAAACCGAAGAAATATATTGCCGCGACTGACGGTAAAACCAGCGAAAACGCGAACCACCACATGATGCTTTGCGCGTCATCTTTTGCCCGGATATGGGGAGAAACGGATATGTCAAATTTCTCTATCGGCATACTGCTTTCCTTATCTGTAATTCCTTTTTTGCGACTTTAAAATACTGGACAAGATAAATGCGGCTTGGACAGACATAAGAGCAACAGCCGCACTCAATACAATCGGCAACATGATATTCTTCTGTTTTATCCCATTCTTTTAGTTTCGCAAAATCTGCCAAAAAGTTGGGCAACAATCCTATCGGACAGGCCTTGATGCATCGGCCGCAGCGAATGCAGTTCTGTTCCTCATAAACTTTCGCGTCTTTTCTATTTAAAACCAGGATGCAGGTTGTTGCCTTGACCACCGGGACATCGAGACTCGACATAGTGAGCCCCATTATCGGCCCTCCCATAATCAGCTTGGCGGCATCTTCCGTCAATCCTCCGCATTGGGCGATGACCTCTTCAAATGTCATTCCGATCCTGACTATCAAATTTTGCGGCTCTTTCACGCCGGAGCCGGTCACCGTAACCACGCGTTTAATAAGAGGCGCGCCAAACTTGATCGCCTCAGCGATCGCGACACATGTCCCGACATTCTGCACAACCACTCCAATATCAAGCGGCAATCCGCCCGACGGCACTTCGCGATTCAGAATCGCCTTAATTAATTGTTTTTCTCCTCCTTGAGGATATTTTGTTTTAAGGATTTGAATTTCTAATTTTTTAAGTTTTTCCGCAGCGTCTTTTTTATTATCTTCGATTCCGACAATTATTCTCTGAGCCCCGCATGCCTTCGCGACCGCTCTCGCCCCATAAATAATATCTTCCGCTCTTTCAAGCATGATGCGATGGTCGGCGGTAATATAAGGTTCGCACTCGCATCCGTTAATAATTATGGTATCTATTTTTTTATCCTTTGGGGGTGTTATTTTGACATGCGTGGGAAATGCCGCCCCTCCCATCCCCACAATCCCCGCTTCCCTGACGATTTTTCTTATCTCTTCAGGAGCTTGTTCTTCAACCAACTTTTTACTGGTGACTTGTGACTGGTGACTAGTTTCTTCCTGGCCTTCAATCACAACGGCATCGACATCAAATCCGCAGGGATTGGGCAGCTTCTCAATTTTTACGACTTTGCCGGAAATTGAGGCGTGGATGGGAGCGGAAACAAATTTTGATGAATCAGCGATTTTTTGGCCTTCAGTTACTTCATCCCCAACTTTAACCATGGGATCGCATGAACAGCCAAGATTCATCTGCAGGGGAAGAATTACGCGCTTTGGGGGCGGGATCTCTTTTATTGGTTTCCCTTCTGTCGCGCCTTTGCAATACTTATCTAAGTGAATTCCATAAGCGAATGTTTTCATGATAAAACGAATTACTTTATCATGAATATCTTTTTAATTCAACTTCCCATAACTTCGTTTGACTTCACGACTTCATCATAAACCATTTCAACCTCTTTAAGCGTAAATGGTTTTTTTAATACGGCTTTGACGCCGTCTTTCCGCGCGCGCTTTATAAGCTCTTCTCCCGCATACCCTGTCATCATTACCACCGGGATTTTTTGGCCGAGCTCCTTTATTTTTTCATAAGCTTGCACGCCGTGGATCTCGGGAAGGACAATATCCATAAAAATTAAATCATAATGATTTTTATAAGCTTCATCAACCGCACTCCTGCCGTTATCCGCGAATGCCACATCAGCTTCTTTTCTTTTTAAAAATTCGCCAAAAAAATCCCGCACCGATTTCTCATCGTCAACCACCAAGACTTTTAATCTTTTTTCTTTCATAAATAATCCCGCCTTTTTTCAAAGAAAAGAAAAAGGGCGCCTACTTATTTTCTTATAAGTAAACGCCCATCCGTTACCCAGTCAGGGCAATTATATTCTAGAACTTATGTCCGATTTGTCAAGTCATCGTGTTGCGCCATGTAAAATCTAACCATAGGGCTTATCGTTGAGACATTCCTGCCTGCCGGCAGGCAGGTGAAAATCTAACCGAAATAATTTGAAAAAAT
>Ga0315291_10001386_pt1 | contig 32351 bp, 21 predicted proteins | sample YL17G12_20_MG_FD_203070 | JGI IMG/M metagenome (GOLD analysis project Ga0315291, IMG submission 203070) | Sediment microbial communities from Yellowstone Lake, YNP, Wyoming, USA - YL17G12_20 | ecosystem: Environmental > Aquatic > Freshwater > Lake > Sediment | place: USA: Wyoming | collected...
CCAGTCCGAAGTCCTTTCGCTGGACGCCCCACTGGTCGTAGAGACTGGTCTCGTAGGTGCTGACGAGGCTCCCGCCGCGACCGACGAATTCGCAAAGCTGCCGGCACTGCGCGTCCGAAAGCGCGGCGATATTCGGCAGGATGAGCGTCTTGAGCTGACCGAGATGCGGGCCGTCGAGCAGCCGGTCGTGCACCATCTCGAACGGGATCCGCGCTTCGATGAGCGCTTGATACCAGCCGAGCGTGTGGTCTTCGACCTTCGCGCCGTGAAACCACGCGGTCTGCTGCGAATAAACCAATCCGACGCGGGCCAGCGGGCGCTCGTTCCGCAGGTATTTTTCCCAGCGGGCGTAACGGCGGTAGACGTCTTCCACCGGTTTGAGCCACCGCTGGTCGTGCAGCACGCCGGAAAACTTGGTGAACCAGGGACGCAGCCCGTTGGCCACGCCGTCGGCCACCCACAAGCGAATCTCCGCCTCGCTCTGCACGCTGTCCTTCCACCGGTAAGGTTCTTCGACGCCGACGCTGAAGATGCCGACGATAGGCTTGCGGCCCATGGTGGCGCGGAATTCCTTCCCGTTCTTGCCGTTTGCCCACGGCGCCGTGAGCCCGCGGCGGGCCTGCCGGTCGGCGATCAGCGTGGGCGCGAGTTCGCCGATCTGCTGCATGTCCAGCGAGCTGGTGGCGCCGCCGCCGGTGTTCGGGATGACGCAGGAGTCGGGATTGATCTTGCGGACCTCGGCGTCCCAGAGGCGCCACAGCGCAAAAAGCCGCTGCTGACGCCAGAGGATATAAGCGCGCCGCGCCGGGTCCTGCGGGTCGCTGCTGCGGGGAAGCTCGTGCCCCGACGCTTCTCGGAAATTCTTCCGGCAATGCTCGCAGTAACACATCCCGGAGCCGTCCCAGCGGTTGATGAAGATGGCGTCCACCTTGTAGCGCGACATGATCTCCTTCTTCACCTCGGTCATGAACGCAAAGTTGTAAGGGCCCAGTCCGCAGGTGACCCACATTTCGGGCGAGGCCCAATGCCGGCGCGGCCGGCCTGTGGCGTCCACCGCAATCCAATCGGGGTGCGCCTCGCGGGCGTCGTCGTAGGTTGCGTGCGGGTCCGTGCGGGCGATGACGACCATGCCCAGCTTGCGGCAGCCAGCCACCAGTTCGCCCAACACGTCCCGCTCGCCCAGCCATGCGCTGCGGTGATGGAACGGGACCTTCGTGGGGTAATACGCTACGCAGCCGCCGGCACTGAGGCAGACCGCGTCGGACTGCGTGCGTTGGAAGTAACCGAGCCAGAACTGCGGGTCGAACTTGCCCGGGTCGTCCTCCACCAGCGTGAGCTGGGCCCAGCGCATCGGCTTGTCCACCCAACTCGGGGCCGGCAGGGCAGCGGCAGACGGCTCTGCGGCGCCGAGTTGGGGCCACGCCATTCTCCCCAGCGCGACGGTCGCGCTCACCGTCCCAGCGGTCTTGAGCAGGTCTCGACGGTTCATCACGGTTCTTGGACTCCTTGCGTGATTCCGGGAGGAAAATGGTTTAGCCCGGATTGTTTGCGGTGGTGTGCCACTGCTTGCCGCAAGGCAAGCAGTGCACGGCTGTTACGCACGACACTGCTTCTGGCGAAGCAGTGGCACACTGCATGGTTTTCCCGGCCGAATAATCCAGGTTTAGCCGCCGCGGCCACGCGGCGCAATTCCCCGGCACACCCGGCGTGCTTCACCGCCTCGCCTGCTGTTCACTCTTCTGGTAGGCGGCCTTTTCCAGCCAGGCCGGATTGATCTTCACTCCCCAGCCGGGGCCGTCCGGGATCTTGACTTTGCCGTCGTTGACCTCCAGCGACGGACTATAGATCGTCTCCCCTTGGTTCACGTCGCCTTCAATGGTGAACTCGACGAACGGCCCCGCGTTGGCGATGGCGGCCATGAAGTGCAGGGAGAACAGCGTCACCAGCGACAAGTGGGACGAGTGCGGCACGACGAGTTTGCCCGCCTTCTGCCCCATCTTCGCCACGCGCCAGGCCCGCGTGAAACCGCCCACGTAGCACAGGTCCGGCTGCAGAATGTCCACCGCGCCGATGCGAATCATCCGCCGCCATTGGGCGAGATCGTTGTCCTGCTCGCCGCCCGCCACGTTCATCTTCAGCGCCGCGGCGACTTCCGCCGTCCACTCCAACTCCCAGTACGGACACGGCTCCTCGAACCAAAAGTAACGGTTGTCTTCCATGCGGCGGCCCACCTCGATGGCCTTCGGCGGCGTGTAGCAACTGTTGCCGTCCGCCAACAACTGAACGCCGTCGCCCACCGCCTTGCGGACGGCGGGGATCAGCTTTTCCGTGCGCCCGGGCGAGGCGTCGCGGTCGTGGCCGGTGGGCACGCCCAGGCGGACCTTGAAGGCTTTGAACCCGCGGGCGTCCCGCAGCTTGGCCAGTCGCGCGGCTTCGTCTTCCGGCGAGATGTCGCGGCGCATGCTGGACCCGTAGACCGGGAAGGGATCGGTCTTGCCGCCGAGCAGCTCGCAAACCGGCTTGGCCTTGAGCTTGCCGTAGAGGTCCCAGATGGCCGTGTCCACGCCGGCCAGCGCCCGGCAGACGTACGACCAGGGGAACTTCATATTGGCGTCAATGACGCGGTCTGCCAGCGCGTCGATCCGCGCCGGATCGCTGCCCAGGGCGTGCTGGGCCACTTGCCGGTGCAGCACCGTGGCGGTAATGTCCGGCTCGAACGAGGAGAGTTGCCCGTAGCCCTCGTGCCCGTCGTTGGTCGTAACGCGGACAATGCCGTACTGCCCTTGCGTCCACGACTCGACCTTGGTAATGGTCAAACCCGGATCGATGACGCGGAATTCGGCGTAGTCCTCGGTACGTCCCAGGTAAGGATAGGATTTGGCGTCGGTCGCTGCGCGGACCAGGCCGGCAGGCAAACTGGAAACAGCCGTCAAGGCGGCGGTGCTCTTCAGGAATTCGCGTCGTCGCAGTTTCATAGAGGGCCTCGCTGATGATTGGGTTGGGAGATTTCAGCGCGTTTTGCGGGCATGTTTTCGGATGCTCGCAAGCGCCGTGTTTTCAAGCGTTTAGCGGGCGGGCTTGCCCGCCGCCGGGTTGCGGCCGCGCCGCAGCAGGCGGCGGCGTCCAGGTTCAAGAGGTAGATGCGCGTATTCACGAAATCTCTGCGCGACCTTGCTCGAATTGCTCAAGCCATTGCCTTCTCCAGCCGCTCGCGCTGAGCCGCATCCAACGGCGCGAAGTCTCGTACTGCGGCGACGTTTGCCCGGAGTTGCTCAACCGACGCCATGCCGATCACGGCCACCGAGATGGGCAGCCCGAGCGCGTAGCGGATGAGCATCTTGGCATCCGCCTGTTGGGGCGTTTCGTCATGATACCAGGTGCCGGTATTCTTGACGGGATTGCCGCTGGCCAGAGAGCCGAATCCCCCGCCCATGACCTTCATGGCCAGGATCCCCATCTTCTTCTCCACCGCCGGCGGCAGGACCGCATCGCGGAAGGGACGCCGCCTGGCGGTCGGGTTGAAGGTGGTGAGGATCGTATCGAACTGGTACATCTCGATTGCGCGGCGCATCACGTCGGCGCTCTCGTGCCCCGTGACGCCGATCAGCCGGGTGACTTTCTGCTCACGGAGCTTCCGCAGCGCGGTCAGCACCCCGCCGGGCTTCCCCCAGGCCGCGAGATCCTCGGTCCGGCTAGTGCCGTGGATCTGCAGCAAGTCTAGATGATCGGTGCGCAGCCGCTGGAGGCTTTGCTCGACGCTCCGCATGGCCCCGTCGTAGGTTCGTTCGCCGGTCTTGGTCGCCAGGAATACCTCCTTGCGGCGGCGGGCGAGGACCTCGCCGTAGTTGCTTTCCGACTGGCCTTGGTTGTAGGCCGGCGCGGTGTCGAAGTAGGTGATTCCCAGATCGAGCGCCGCCTCGGCCAAGGCAGCCGGATCGAAGTCTTTGGATCGCGGCCGCTGCATCCCGGCTACGCCTCCCAAGGCCATCGCGCTCAGCCTAACGCCGGTCTTGCCGAGAATACGCGTCGGAAGCGGCGATCGCTTCGGCGCCTCCGGGGCCGCGGGCTTTTCCGCGGCGAGCAGCGCGTCGGCAGCCCCGAGCGCGGCCGCAGACCCCAAGCACTTGAGAAAGTCTCTTCTTTCCATCGTTCTGCCTCGCGTCTGAACACCGAAAACCCTGGGGACACCTCCTCCAGCGAGCCCCGGGATTATAGCCTGCCGGGCGGCCTGTGAAAAGATACTGCCGAGAAACACGGTGGCCACCCTGCAACTGTCTGCCCGCCTGAAGGGCGCCGCCTGCTCCAGCTCGGCAATCCGGCCAGGTCAAGGTATTGGTGAGAGATACGGGCCATTGATGCTCAGAAAAGAATGCGACATACCGTTTAGCGGCCGACGGCACGTCGGCCCGGAAAAATGCCCGCGTCGCCGTGCCGGCGACGGCTATTGACTCTCAGAAAACTAATGTCATGTGACGTTTAGCGGCCGACGGTACGTCGGCCTGGAAAATGCTGTCGTCGCCGTACCGGCGACGGCTAAACCATGCGCCATTACTTACCTGACCCTCAATAAACGATGTCACATTAGCTCTCTGACGGTCAATAACCCTCCGGCGACGGGGAGGGCGGCTCGCGATGGCCGTGGAGCAGTCGCGTGAAACGGCGGCCAAACAGGTGGCCGGGGAGCTTACCACCGGTCTCTTCATTTTGCACCCAAAGGTGACGCAGCCCAAACCATGCTCCGTTGTTCGTTCCGTCGGCGCGGACCAGCGGCGGGATTTCGTCCTTGGCCTGCGTCTCGCCCCGCTGGCCGTCCAGGATCTTCCGCGACCAGCCCTCTTTGATCGAGGTAAACAGGTAGAGCGAATACCGCTGGGCATTGGAGAAAACCAGATCGAGCCGGCCGTCTTCGTCGACGTCGACAAAGCGGAGCCCCGCGTCGCGGCCCCGGTCGTCGACGACCTGGACGCCCTCGGGCAGCCGGCATTGCGGGGTGAAGCTATCCCTCTCAGGCACCCATCGACACAGCCAGTCTTTTCCTTCGGACCGCAGGATCGCCTCGCAGACGCCGTCGCCGTCGACGTCCAGCAGTCGCGTGCCTGCGCGCTTGGCGGCCTCGATCCCGACCGGATCGGCGTCCGAGGGCGCCCCCGGATGCGGACCCCGCGTGGACCACTGCCGGCCGTCGAAGTGCCAGGCAGCGTACTGGAACGTCAGGAAACTGGCCCGCCTGTTGGACTGAACCACGCCGAAATGCACGTCGGTCAGGCCGCCCGCGCCGTCGCCGGCGGCCCGGATCAGTTGCATCGGGAACGGGCTGCTGGACCAGCGTCCGGTCGCCGCTCCCCCTTCCCCCTTCCCCCGTCCCCCTTCCGCCTTCCGCCTTCCCCCTTCCCCCTTCCGCCTTCCCCTTTCGGGTCCCATACCCTGGTCTGCTGGGCCTGCCGGTTGCCGATGACCACGTCCATGTAGCCGTCGCCGTCGACGTCCAGCACCCGCACGCCGTTGTCCCGGCCGTCGGCTGCCCGCAACGGCTGTCCCTGCAGGAGGTTGTTGGTCAAGCGGTCGTAGACTTGGCGAAAGGTCAAGAACTGGATCTTCCCGCCGTACTTATCCACGGCGTAATCGACCACCTCGACGATCTGGTCGTTGCGGATCCAGCCGTGCGGGTGGAAGCAGATCGAGAAGATGCCCCGCTTGACCACCACCGCGTCGACGGCGGCTTTCAGGTCGGCTACCGTCGTCGGACTACAGACCCCGTTCAGATGCTGCGCGTCCCAGTCGCTGGGCATCAGCACGGGGATCTCCCAGCACAGCCGGCCGATCACGTAGGGATAGGGATAATCCTCGATCAGGTTGGCGATCACCTTGTCGGTGGGCACGTATTTGCGGAACCGGCCGGAGGAGTGGAGAGTGGTGAGTGGTGAGTGGTGAGACTCTGGTTTCGCACGCTCAGCGCTCTCCACTCTCCACTCTCCACTCTCAACTCTCCCCCGGCCGTCGGCATCCAGCACCAGCCGGCGCGGCAGTGCAGGATCGTTGGCCGTCAAGAGCAGAAACACCGACGAGTCGAGCGCCAGGAAGTTGCCTTTCGGCGTCGTCTGGTTGAAGATCTCGGCGAAGAATCGCGGGCTGACCGAACTCATCGAGTCGCAGCACGGCATGCGATATGCCACGGGCCGGTTATCCGCAATGCCCGCCACGAGGTCCACCGAGCGGTCGTAAGTCGCCTTGGCCGCGGGCAGGTCGCCGCCTTGCAGCAAAGGGCACGGATGGTCCCAGGTATGTGCCTCCAGGCTTGCGCCCTCGGCGAGCCACTTCTGGAGCTGCGGGTGATTCGGATCAGTCTGATTGGTCATCAGGCTAACGGGGGCACGGCCGTCAATCTTCTTCAGCCGCTCCAGGATCGGCCGCAGGAAAGCCTCGTGCCTGGCCGGCTCGCGGAGATCGTCGATGGCCAGTACAATCACCGCCTCCACGCCGGGCTGGCCGACCCACTGCGGCGTGATGAGCTTGGGCGTATCCCGCCCGACGTGGTACGGGTCACAGGGCTCGTCCAGGTACGCCAGGCGATTGCCGTCGCCGGCGGCGGCCGTCGAGCTGAGCGTCAGCAGCACCAGCAATGAGCAGGCAAGGCCGACAGGGGGCATAGGAGACTCCTTGCGCGGGCGACAGACCGATGGTCTTGCGGTCTGGCCTTGGCGATGCACAACCACACGGGCACACGGGTTCCATGATCTCTGCCAGCGCACATGATGTCAAGGCCCCTGTCAAGCACCCGCTGCAAAGAAAACCGGGCCTGGCCTTCGCCATGATCCGTCTGCGAGTCGTCCTTTCAAGCCGCCTGCGAGTCATGGCTGTAGGGCGTGGCACGTTCATCCCGGCGCTTTCCCGGCAGCGGGAGAGGGGGTTTTCGTTTCGAGTTCTCCGGTCACGCTCGCAACCTCCGACTGTGCCAGATGTAGCAGCCATGCAGAGTGCGTAGGATCGGTGAACCCCAGAAAAGGGGATTTCTGTGAAAGCGGTAATCAATCTCGGGGTCGTGCCGGGCCGATGCAACACCAAGGGGCATATCGGCCGAGAGGCGCTTGTTCGCTTTGCGCAGGCTCCCTATAATCGTGGTGACCCTAGGGGTGGTGAGGCAAGTTGACGGTGGCTCTGCTCGACGCACGCCGGAGAGTGACCTTGTCCACAAAGCGTAAAATCCTGCTGGTTGGCGATTCCCGTGAGTATGTAGAGCAGGTGTTGGCCCAGGCGGCCCACTCGGACGAGGTGGTGATGGTTCAGAGCCCGATGCGGGCCCTGGCCCTGCTGACCCGCGGAGATTTCGCCGGCGTCTTCGTCACCTCCGAACGCCTCCGCGAGGCCCTCCAGATCGGCAAGCTGTTGCAGAACGAAGAGATCCTGGAGGGGATGGCCGACGGGGTGGTGCTGCTGGATCACGACAACACCATCATTTGGAGCAACGGCCGGCTGCGAGAATGGACCGGCCGCGACGAGGTGGCCGGGGCCAATTTCTACACCGTGCTGGGCAGCCCGGAGATCTTGGGCCCCGATTTCTGCCCCTTCCATACGGCGCTGGCCACCGGCCAGGGCACCAGCTCCACATTGCGGACCGAGGACGGCAGATACTTCCAGATTCACGCGGCCCCCGTCCGCGAGATGGATAATCCCCCGCAGCACCTGATCGTGACGGTCAGGGACGTGACTCACGAAATGCACCAGCAGCAGAAGCTGGCAGCCATCCACCGCGCCGGCATGGAGCTGGCCGACCTGACGCCGGAAGAGTTGTCCCAGATGGCGATCCCCGAGCGGATCGAGCTGCTGAAGGACAACGTGCTGCACTATACCAAGGACCTGCTGAACTTCGAGGTGGTCGAGGTTCGCTTGCTGGATCAGAAGACCGGCCGACTGGAGCCGCTGTTGGCGCAGGGGATGGAACCGGAGGCGGCCGCGCGGGTGCTGTACGCCCAGCCGCAAAACAACGGCGTGACCGGCTTCGTGGCGGCCACCGGCAAGAGCTACCTGTGCGAGGATACCACCGAGGACCCGCTCTATCTGGAGGGCGCCCGGGGGGCCAAGAGTTCGCTGACCGTGCCGCTGGTCTTGCACGACGAGGTGATCGGCACGTTCAACGTGGAGAGCCCGGAGCCCAGGGCCTTCGGCGAGAGCGACCTGCAGTTCCTGGAGATTTTCAGCCGCGACGTGGCCGCGGCACTGAACCAGTTGGAGCTGCTGGTGGCCGAGAAGGCCACGGCGGCGGCCGAGAGTTGCGAGGCGATCCACAGCGCCGTGGCGCTGCCGGTCGACGAGATCCTCAACGAGGCGGTCAACGTCATGGAGCGCTACATCGGCCACGAGCCGGACGTGGTCGAGCGGCTGCAGCGGATCCTCCGCAACGCCCGGGACATCAAGCAGGTGATCCAGAAGGTGGGCCAGAAGATGACCCCGGCCCAGGCCCTTCCGCACGCGGTGAAGATCGAGGAGCGGCCGGCCTTGCAGGGCCGCCGGGTGCTGGTGGTCGACGCCGACGAAAACGTCCGCAGCGCGGCCCACGCCCTGCTGGAACGCTACTCCTGCATCGTGGAAACCGCCCACGACGGCGCCGAGGCCGTGTTCATGATCCGCGCCTTGACCGAGGGCGAGTACGACGTGGTGATCGCCGACATCCGGCTGCCCGACATGAACGGCTACGAGTTCATGCTCAAGCTCCAGGAGCTGATGGACCCGGTGCCGCTGGTGCTGATGACGGGTTTTGGCTACGATCCGGGCCATTCGATCGTCAAGGCCCGCCAGGCCGGCCTCCAGGCGGTCCTCTACAAGCCCTTCCGCCTCGATCAACTCTTAAGCACGATCGAGCAGATCATCGAGGCCCCGCGCCCGGTGAGGCAGACGTAGGCTAATAATGCCGTTGATTCGCTTGTCAGGCAAAGCCTGACCTACGCTGCTGGCCAATCCAACGCGGCGCGGGCCACGTCGAAGGCCGCCTGCGGTCTGCCCAGTCGCCGGGCGTTTTCCTTCAGCCGCGCAAGACGCTCGGGATCTTCCAGCAGCCGCGTGAGTTTGTGGGGCAGCGTGGCCACGTTGTTGATCTTGATCGCCGCACCGTTTTCCAGCAGATAGTCGCTGTTGCGGCTCTCCTGGCCAGGGATCGGGTTGACGATGGCCATGGCCGCCCCCCGCGCCAGGGCCTCGGAGCTGGTCAGACCGCCCGGCTTCGAGACCACCAAGTCGGCCACCGCCATCAGCTCGTCCATTTCCGTGGTGTAGCCCAGCACCTTGGCGCGATGCCGCCCAGGCACGTCGACCTGTTCGAGTTGGCGTTTCAACTCCTCGTTACGGCCCGCAACCACCACCAACTCCAGCGGCGGCTCGACGCTCAACAGGCTGCGATAGAGCATCTCGACGGGACCGACGCCGAATCCGCCGGCCAGTTGCAGCACGACGGGCCGGTCGCCCACCAGACCGTGGCGCATCAGACAATCGCCGCGGTCCTTGGGCTGGCTGAAGGCCGGGTGGATGGGAATGCCGGTCACGCTGGTGTCGCCGGGCGGAACGCCCCAGTGGTGCAGATTGGCCGCCCCTTCCTCGGTCGCCGTGAAGTAGTGATCGCACGGCTGGTTGACCCACAGGCGGTGCGTCTCGAAGTCGGTAGTCGCCGTAAACTGCGGGATCTCCACCTCGCCCTTGCTCCGCAGCGAGGCGATGATCTCGGCCGGCAGGTAGTGGGTGTTGACGATCACGTCCCACGGCTGCGCCTTGAGGAAGCGGACGAACTTCCGCAGGTTGAGCTTCTCGACCAGCAGCCGCAGCCGGTCCCGCTTGCGATGCGGCGACGAAGCGCGGTCGAGCATGTCGTAGAAATAGCCCAGCACGTGCGGGGCCTTGTTGACCAGGTCCAAGTACGCCCGGCCGTAGAGCCTGCGGAAAGTGGAATTGGTGAAGTCCAGCACGTCCAGGTTTTGGACCAGTGCGCCGGGATCGAGCTGGCGCAACGCCAACTCGACGACCTGGGCCGCCCGCAGATGGCCCGCACCCACGGAAGCGAACATCACCAGTACACGTCGCGACATGGGCGGTCTCCCCGGCTGGATTGGCAGTCCAAGACCGATTGTATGTGTAGCCCGGCGGAGGGTACGAGTCAATCGTCGGCGACCCGGAAAGTCAGCAGACGGCTGTAGGAGGCGACTCCAGTCGCCGATATGTCGGGGGGCTCACCGTATCCCAATCGGCGACTGGAGTCGCCTCCTACAATACGCTTCTCCAGCGCATTTCCGGCCGAAACCACCTCCGCCACATCGCGGGAGGCTTGCAGCTTTCGCGGGACGAAGTATCTTTGCACCGGGGGTACAATCCGGCCCGCGAGGGCCGAGCCAGACGGCACGTGAGGAATCCCGAAATCTGGAGAAGACGCTTGAACTGGCGGCGATTCTGGCGGGCAGAGACCGGGATCTTTCTGGGGATCTGGCTCGTGCTCTTGCTGCTGGGCCGCAGCGCGACGTTGCGCGATCCGGGGACCTTCTGGCACGTCAGGGTCGGCCAGGAAATCCTCGACTCGGGACACGTCGTCCGCAGCGACTCGCTGAGCTTCACCCGCTTCGGGCAGCCCTGGGTCGCCGACCAGTGGCTGGCCGAGTGCGGCATGGCGGCCGTACACGGGCTGGCCGGCTTCGACGGCCTGTTGCTGGTCACCGCCACGCTGCTGGCCGGCCTGTATGCCTGGGTGGCCTCGCGGCTGCTTCGCGCCGGGTTTCACGTCCTGCTGGTGGGAGTCGTCCTGGCCCTGGTCCTGCTGGCCAGCTCACACCAATTCCTCGCCCGCCCCTTGATCCTCACCATCGCCCTGCTGGGCCTTGCTTTTTCGCTGCTGGTCGACGTGGAGGCAGGCCGCCAACGATTGTCGCGGCTGTGGTGGCTGGTGCCGTTGATGGTCCTCTGGGCGAACGTACACCCGGGAGTGCTGGCGGGCATCGGCACTTTGGGGCTGGTCCTGCTGGGGTGGGCCGTGGCCTGGACACTGGGCAAGGACTCCCCGGTTCGTCACCCCCGCGACCTGATCGCGCTGGCCGCACTCCTGCTGGCATGTGGTACGTCGGTCTTGGCAAATCCCTACGGGTTGGACCTGCCGCGGGCCTGGGCGAGGACCCTGGCCATCCCGCTGCCCGGCCTGATCCAAGAACACCGCCCGTTGGATCTGACCGACCCGCTGGGCTGGACGGTGGTGCTGCTCGGGCTCGGCTATGTGGTGACTTTGGTGGGCGTGTTGCCCAGGTGGCCGCGGGTAACGTGGCTGATGCCCCTGGCGTGGTTGGTGCTGGCCGCCGGGCGGGTCCGTAACGTCCCGCTGTTTGCCGTCGTCACGGCCATCACCGCCGCCGAGGTGCTGCCCGCCTCGCGCTGGGCCGGCTGGCTTCGGCGCCGCGAGATGCTGCTGCCCGGACGTCAGGGGTCAGGGGTCAGGGGTCAGCATTCAGCATTCAGCATTCAGCATTCAGCATTCAGCATTCAGCATTCAGCATTCAGCCTTGTGCCGGTGCTGCTGGTCGTGGCGGCGATGCTGCTGCAACTGGCCGCAGTGCGGGCGCCGGTGGTCGGCCGCGGTTGGGCAAAGCTGGACCCGGCTCGCTGGCCCGTCGGAATCCTGGCGGAACTTGAGCGAATCAACGCCACCAGCCCCGAGGGCACGCCGATCTTCAACGACCTGAACTACGGCGGCCTGTTGATCTACTATGCCCCACGGCTGCGAGTCTTCATCGACGACCGCTGCCCGCTCTACGGGGCCGAGTTCCTCCAGGAGTACGACCGCGCCCGGCGCGAAGACCCCGCCCAAATCGACCGCTGGCAACAACAGTACGGCTTCAGCTATGCGCTGGTCCAGACGGGCTCGCAGTTCGACCGGTGCTTGGACCGTTCCGGCGAGTGGACGCTAGTCCGGCGAGTCTCCGCCGCGGCGCTCTACCGGCGCGATTCTGGGCGTTAGTCGGCCAACGCCTCGGCAACTCGCCATGCCCCGCACTGGGCGAGTCGGGATCTCAACTCTGCGACCAAACGCTTACATCGCCAGAGATTGCGATAGAATCCCTCGCAGCCGAATTCCGCGTACCACCCTGCCATGTAAGACCAGCCGAACTCCTTCGGACCGGCCTGCGGGCCGGCGGGACGCGAATCGAGCCAACGCTGCACTGCCGGCCCACGGTCCGGATAGGCTGCCACCAGTGCAGCGCAGACGAGCCTTTCAAGCGTCTGTTGATTCGGCAGGCCATCAGCCGCCTGGTCTGTTGCTTCCCAGCGGATGAGTGAAACGAGGGTTGCGCCGGCAAACAGTACCAGGTCCCCGTGCTCGGCTTCCGCGGCAGAGGGATCATACTCTTGCACCAGTGTCCGAAGATCCTGGTGTCTGAAGCCCGTTTGAACTGCGTTTCCATCCGCGCTCACATCTGGATCGACGTTGAGGATTAGTCGGACCAAACGTGGCTCGGCGTGTTGCTGCACGCGTTGGCACTCTTCGCCCAATCGGTTGCGGGCTTCACGAAGAACTCGTGTTTTATCACCCCTGCAAGGAAACACCCGAACAAACTTCCCACTCTTGGAGTGATACCCAAACTCGCCTCGTGTGACCGGAGCCCCCCATGGATCTGACACGGGGACTCGGCTGCTTGTGCCTCCTGGTCGCCCCGGATCAGTGCAGCCAAGGTGCTCGAGCCAGCCGGCCCAGAAGGCCCGATCGTGATACCCCTCGCAGAGGATAACCGATTCCCTTTGAGCCGACTCCATCATCGCAGATCCTTCTCGACTTCGGTTCGTGAGAAAGCGACCTCGGAGCCCGGCACGCGAACCGAGATCAGCCGGCCGTCCTCCAATTGGAGGCGGTACAGGGAGAGCCTCTCCAGATCCTCGTCAGACGACTCCGCTAGCAGGGCGTCGATCAGTTCCAGGCTATGGGTGGACAGAATCACCTGGATATCCCGGCGAACGGCGGCCAGGACCGCCCGCATGGTCTGACGGATCGCCCCGGGGTGTTGATGAACTTCGGGTTCTTCCAGGAGCACAACGCCCCCAGGACGAGAAGCAAGCTCCAGTGTGACGCGTGTCAAGGCACGAATCCCGTCCCCAGATAGCGCCACGGGTACTGCGCCGTCCTCATAGACCAGATACACGACGGGTTTGTCCGCTTCTGTCAGGATTTCGAGATCGCGCATGTGCGGGATCAGTTGCGCAATGATCGCTCTCGCTTCCCCCTGTCGACCGGCGCGCCTCGTTGCAGAGTAGAGCTCATGCAAGGGCGCCTGGCGTTCGTCACGGTCGCTCTCGATCAAGTGGATCTCCGAAACATCGTCGAGCCCAGGAACTAGACGACCTCCTCTCCATTCATCGTGCCGGCTGCGGCGGGCGAACGTTGCAGTACAGGGTATTGGTGAAATACCCGGCGTTCCCGGCCGGTCGACCAGGCAAGTGATCTTGGCCACTTTGCCGCTCTCTTCGGAAGACAGTGCTTCCCAACTTAGGCGACACCTGTGGCCACGATCCTTCGCACTCGTCACCGCGACTTCAGGTGGATTGTGAGTTTCTCCTCTCCAAAACAGCCAGAGTGGCCCCTGCTGCACGCCGCAGTGGCGCCTAACCGTCCGAATGACAGCCTGTGCCGGTGTGGGGCTTGCCCCAATCAGCAGCGCGTCCAGCACCGTGCTCTTCCCGCAGCCGTTCGGGCCGACCAGCACCACCAGCGGTGTCAGGTCTTCGAGCTTGCCTTCCCGGATTCCGCGGAACCGGGTGATTTCGATTGAGCTGATCACGGCACAGCTCCCTGTGATTTGGTCAACCGGGACGGACTGCTCCGACTGACGATCGGTCCCCATCCCGGGAATCGTCGCTACCTACTCCTGAAACATACCACGGGCCCCCTGACCCGCCAAGCCGGGACGCGACACCGCCACGGCCTGTGTGGGCCTGTGCGCCCCACTCTACCGCGGCGGGAAGCCAACCTTTAGAATGAGTATTTGGGAGAGTTTTCCTCACCCAAACGGCCTCCAAGGAGTCGAGCCGGTGAAGCCGCTTCGGCTGGTATTCGTGACGCGGCGGTTCTGGCCCCTGATCGGCGGCAGCGAGAAGCTGTTGGGCAATCTGGCCGTCGAGCTGGCCGGCCGGGGGTGCCGGGTGACGATCCTGACGGCCCGCTGGCGGCCCAACTGGCCGGCCCGGATCACCTTCCATGAACTGCCGGTCGTCCGGCTGCCGCCCCCGGACGGGCGGGGTTGGAGGACCATCTGCTACATGCGGGCCTTGGCCCGTTGGCTGACGCGGAACCAAGACGCCTACGACCTGGTCTACGTCGCGGGGCTGAAGCACGAGGCCTATGCGGCCCTGCGGGCGGTCGGCGGACGTGTGCCGGTGGCGTTGCGGGCCGAGAAGGCGGGACGCCACGGCGACTGCCTCTGGCAGATCGAGGCCGGCTGCGGCCGGCGAGTCAAAGAGCGGTGCATGAAGGCGGCGGCATTTGTGGGGCCCAGCCGGGCCGTCCACCGGGAGTTGCAGGCGGCCGGATACCCCCGCCCGCGAATCCAACTCCTGCACGACGGCGTCGCCATCCCCCCGCCCCGCTCGCCCAAGATCAAGGCCGCCGCCCGGGCGGTGCTCGGCGAGGCCAACGCGGCGTTGGAGGTGCCCCACTGGGCGCCTCTGGCCTTGTATGCCGGACCCTTGCACGCCGGCAAGGGGCTGAAGCACCTCTTGGTGGCCTGGGGGCAGATCGTCGCCCGCTGGCCCCACGCCCGGTTGTGGCTGGCCGGCGACGGTCCCGATCGGGCGGCCCTGCAAGCGCAGATCGAGGCCATGAACCTGGGCCACCGCATCGCGCTGGTGGGGGTGTTCGACACGGTCGACGAGCTGCTCTCCGCCGCCGATCTGTTCGTCCTGCCTTCGCTGGAAGGGGACATGTGCCTGGCGCTGTTGGAGGCCATGGCCGCCGGGCTGCCGATTGTCGCCGGCGACACGCCGGGCAATCGGGCCGTGCTCAACGACGGCCGGGAGGGGCTGTTGGTGCCGGCGGCCGACGCCGGGGCCTTGTCGGCCGCCATCGCCCGGCTCTTTGAGCAGCGCGAGCTGGCCAGCCGACTAGGTGCAGCCGCCCGAGACCGCGCAGCCGCCGAGTTCTCCCTTGCACAGATGGCCGACGCCCACGTAACATTGTTTGAGCGCCTCGTGCAACTTTGCCACGTGAAATCGCAGGGCTGCCGGTGAGAAAACGAATCCTGCAAATCATCCCCACGCTGGACCAGGCCGGGGCCGAAAAGCAGATGAGCCTGCTGGCCCGAGGGCTGCCGGCCGAGGAGTTCGAGTTGCACGTCTGCGCGCTGAGCCGGGGCGGCCCGCTCCTGGCCGGCCTGGTCGAGGCCCAAATCCCGGTCACGGTGATCGGCAAGCGCTGGCAGCTCGACCCCGAGGCCTTCTGGCGACTTAGAAACCACGTAGCCCGCTTGCGGCCGCAGTTGATCCACACCTGGATGCTGGCCGCCAACGCCCACGGATATGCCGCAGCCAAGGCCGCTGGCGTGGAATGCCTCGTCGCCGCACAGCGGTGCGTCGACCCCTGGAAAGGCTGGGGCCAGTTGGCCGTCGATCGCCATATCGCCCGGCACTGCCGCCGCGTCGTGGTCAACAGCCCCGCGGTCCGCGACTTCTACTTGCGGCACGGGCTGCCGGCCGAGAAGATCCGGGTGATCCCCAACGGCGTGGCAACGGCCGAGCCGACGCATACCACCCGCCGACAATTGCTGGCTGAGTTGGGGTTGCCGGCGGGCAGCCGCCTGGTGGGACTCGTCGGCCGGCTCTGGCCGCAGAAGCGGGTGAAGGACGCGATCTGGGCGGCCGACCTGCTGAAGGTGATCCGCGACGACGTGCACCTGCTGGTGATCGGCGACGGCCCGCACCGCAACCGGCTGCGAAAGTTCCGCGACCAGGTGCGGATCCCCGACAAGGTCCATTTCCTGGGCCACCGCGGCGACGTGCCCCGCTTCCTGCCGCACCTCGACGTGCTCTGGTCGACCAGCGGCTACGAAGGCCAATCGAACGCCGTGCTGGAGGCCATGGCGGCCGCAGTCCCGGTGGTAGCCACCGACATTCCGGGCACCCGCGACCTGGTGCTGCCGGAGTCCACCGGATACCTGGTCCCCGTCGGCGACCGCGCCGGCTTCGCCCGCTGGACCAACAAGCTGTTGGACGACGCCGAGTTGGCCAGGCGTCTAGGCCAGGCCGGCCGCCGGCGGGTGCAACGCGACTTCACTGTCGAAAAGATGGTCCGATGCCATGCCGAGTTGTATCGGGAGTTGTTGGGGTGAGGGACATCGTTTGGCCCCGACACTTGGGGAAAACCAACGAGACGCATGCCCAGGCTAAAGCCGTGCAGCGAGAAGCCCCGTAAACGGGGCTCAGCTCAGCTTGGAGGAGGGAGCAGGCGTTGCGGGCTTCATCAACCCGGCGTAAACGCCGGGCCGAAGACCGCCTGCGGCGGGAAGGGCCATGAATGGCCCTCCGTTGAACGATTCCGGCATCAGCGCAATATGGTCACGATGACAATGTGATTCGATCCCGAACAAAATGGAAGCTCCACTCGAGCGAGCCCCAAAATGGTCAAGAAACCTGCCGCAGGTCATCAGGCCCGTTCACGGGCCTTTCCGCCGAAGGCGGTATTCGACCCGGCATTTATGCCGGGTTTGGAGGACGATACCCTCCCCTTTTTCCCAGCTTTTTCGCGCGTTGAGGCCCGTTGACGGGCCTTCTCGGTGTGAGGGCTTCAGCCCAACAGAATACGAACGGAAGAAGTCACCATGGCCCGCAACTGTTACAGCGAAATCAACCTTCATCTGACTTGGCACACCAAGGAGAGTCTACCGTTGCTAACAGGCGACGTCGAAGGGTTAGCCCATCGCTACATCAAACAGAAGATCATCAACACCGAGGGCGCGTTCGTGCACGAGATCGGCGGCACCCAGACGCACGTGCACGTGGCCGTCACCGTACCGCCGACACTGCTGATCAGCGAATTCGTCGGCCAGCTCAAGGGGTTTTCCTCGCATGAAGTCAATCAGCAACTTGGACTGCGCGACAAGACGCTTCAGTGGCAAACGGGCTACGGTGTGGTCAGTTTCGGCACGGGCGACCTAGATTGGGTGAAAGCGTATATCCGCAACCAGCCGGAACACCACGCACAGGGGAAGGTCTATGATCGGCTGGAGAGAATCATTGAGGCTGACGCTTAGGCTGAAGCCATGCAGCGAGAAGCCCCGTAAACGGGGCTCGGTTCTCGATAGCAGAGGAAGGAGGAGGTGGTGCGTTCCGTCAACCCGGCGTAAACGCCGGGTCTACTACCGCCTGCGGCGGGAAGGGCCATGAATGGCCCTAGCCCTGCGCAACAGCCGCACTGAAGTCAGTCTCTCGATTTGCCCCAACAGTAGCCACTCAGTACGCCACAATGTGCGGTATCGCCGGCGCGGTCTGGAACGATCCCGAGAAGGCCCTGGAGCCAGACACGCTCCAGCGGATGATCGACGTGCTGCGCCATCGCGGGCCGGACGACGAAGGGACCTATGCGTCCGACTTCCGGCTGCGGCCCGGGCGGGAGGCGCTGCCCGGAGTGGCCCTGGGCCATCGGCGGCTGGCGATCATCGACCTGGCCGGAGGACATCAGCCGCTGTCGAACGAAGACGGCTCCGTATGGGTAGTCTTCAACGGCGAGATCTACAACTTCGCTCAGCTTAAGCGAAGGCTCGAAGGCGGCGGGCATCGCTTCCGCACCCGCAGCGACACGGAGACCATCGTCCACCTCTACGAGGACCACGGGCCGGGCTTCCTGGAACACCTGGTGGGGATGTTCGCCTTGGCCGTCTGGGATGCCCGGCGGGGACAACTGCTGCTGGCGCGCGATCGGCTGGGAAAGAAGCCGCTGGTCTATCGCCACGAGCCCGGCCGGCTGCTGTTCGCCAGCCAACTGAAGAGCCTGCTGGAGGTGCCCGGCGTGCCGCGCGACGTCGATCCGCAGGCGCTCGACCAATACCTGACGTATCAATACGTGCCCCATCCGCTGACCATCTTCCGCGGCATTGCCAAGTTGCCGCCGGGCCATTATGCGGTTTACCGCGACGACCGGCTGGAGGTCCGCCCTTATTGGCAGCTCGATTTCAACGCCGAAGAAGACCGCCCGGCCGAAGACTACGCCCGAGACCTCCGCGCGCGGTTGACCGAAGCGGTCGAGCTGCGGCTGCAGAGCGAAGTGCCGCTGGGTGCGTTTCTTTCCGGGGGGATCGATTCGACGATCGTGGTGGGGCTGATGCGGCAACTGGCCGACGAGCCGGTGCGGACGTTCTCCATCGGGTTCCCCGTGCCCGAGTACGACGAGACCCGCTACGCGCGGACCGCCGCCGAGGAGTTCCAGACGGTGCACGAGGAGTTCCGGGTCGAGCCCGACGCGGTCGAAATCCTCCCCAAGCTGGTCTGGCACTACGACGAGCCGTTTGGCGACTCGTCGGCGGTGCCCACGTGGTACGTCTCTGCGCTGACGCGGCAGCACGTCACCGTGGCATTGACCGGCGACGGGGGCGACGAGCTGTTTGCGGGCTACCCGCGTTACCGGGCGGTGTGGCTGGCGGGCTGGTTCGATGGCTTGCCGGGCGTGGTCCGTCGGATGGTGGCCGGCCGCTATTGGCAGAAGCTGCCCGCCAGTGCGAGGCAAAAGTCGCTCCGCCGGCGATGGAAGCGGTTTGTCGAGGTGCTCCATCAATCGCCGGCGCGGCGTTACCTGGGGTGGATTGCCATCTTCAACGAGGCCCGCCGCGGGGAGCTGTACACCGACCAGTTCGTCTCCACGCTGCCCGAGGTCGACCCGGTGGAATTCCTGGCCGCCGCACTGGCCAAGGGCAACCGCCGCGATCCGATCACGGCCACCAGTCTGGCCGACCTGGTGACCTATCTGCCCTGCGACCTGATGACCAAGGTGGACGTGGCGTCGATGGCCCACGGGCTGGAATGCCGGCAGCCGTTTCTGGACCACCGGGTAGTGGAGTTGGCCGCCCGGATGCCGCCGAGGTTGAAATTCCGTCGCGGGCGGGGAAAACGGATCCTGGTCGAGACGTTCGCCGACTTGCTGCCCGCTCCGATCCGGCGGCGGCCGAAAATGGGGTTCGGCGTGCCCCTGGATCACTGGTTCCGCAACGAACTGAGAGACTTCGCCCGGGAAATCCTCCTCGACCCCCGCACACTCGCCCGGGGCTACTTCCGTGCCCCGGTGGTGCATGGACTGTTGGATGCCCACCAGTCGGGCCGTTTCGACCACAGCATCCGGTTGTGGACGCTGCTGGTGCTGGAACTCTGGCAGCGGGAGTGGGTCGACAGGTAGGATTTAGGATTTGGGATTTGGGATTGGGGATTGGGGATTGGGATGCTCGTAAGTGCTGTGCTTTCAACGGTTTAGCGGGCGGGCTTGCCCGCCGTTTGGCTGCGGCTCCACGGTGTCATGATCGCGGGACCTGGGATTGGGAATCACGGAGGTTGGATTGCACGGGAAAAAAGAGAAAGGGTCGCAAGCCTCACTCCCTTGTCTTCCCCTTTTTCCCTCTCCCCCATTCTCCCCGCCACAGAGGGCATGAATCCGGGGAGTATACGCATTTCGGGTCATCCGCGAGGAGTGGCGTGGTGCGACAAATCCCAAATCCCAAATCCCAAATCCCAAATCCCAAATCCCAAATCCCAAATCCCAAATCCCAAATCCCAAATCCCAAATCCCTTCGCCGGCCCCTTTAGCCAATCGCTCGAATTGATAGAATCAGGTATCCCGTGCGGCAATTGTTGGCAACGTGGACAAGAGGGATCGACATGAAGGACGTGCTGGCCGTGATCCTGGCAGGTGGAAAGGGATCGCGGTTGGAGCCGTTGACCCGGGATCGGGCGAAGCCGGCAGTCCCCTTCGGCGGCGCCTACCGCATCATCGACTTCACCCTCTCCAACTGCCTGAACAGCGGTTTGCGGAAGATGCTCCTGCTGACCCAGTACAAGGCGATGAGCCTGGACCGGCACATCAACTTGGGGTGGCGGGGCTACTTGTGCCGCGAACTGGGTGAATTCATCGACGTGGTGCCGCCGCAGCAGCGGATCGACGAGCACTGGTACCAGGGGACCGCCGATGCCATCTACCAGAACATCTACACCATCGAGAAAGAACGCCCCGAATACGTGGTCGTCCTGGCCGGCGATCACATCTACAAGATGGACTACATGAAGCTGGTCGAACGCCACCTGGAGAACCAGGCGGATCTGACGGTGGGGGCCTTGCGGGTGGAGGTGCAGGCGGCCCATCAGCTCGGCGTGATGCAGGTGGACACCGATTATCGCGTGGTGGGGTTCGCGGAGAAGCCCCAGCAGCCTAAGCCGATCCCCGGCGACCCGCAGCACGCCCTGGCCTCGATGGGGATCTACGTCTTTGCCGCCCGCTTCCTCTTCGAGCAGCTCTGCCTCGACGCCACCCGCCACGGCAGCACCCACGACTTCGGGCGCGACGTGATCCCCTCGATCATCCAGACGCACCGGGTGTTTGCCTACCCCTTCATGGACGAGAACCGCAAGCAGGACGCCTACTGGCGGGACGTGGGCACGCTGGACGCCTACTACGAGGCCAACATGGACCTGGTCTCCGTCGATCCGCTACTGAACCTCTATGACCCCCACTGGCCCATCCGCACCTATCTGCCCGATTACCCGCCGCCCAAGTTCGTCTTCGCCGAGAAGGGACCGTCGGGGCGTTGCGGGCAGGCGCTGGACAGCATCGTTTGCCTGGGCTCGATCCTCTCCGGCGGCCAGGCGGAACGTTCGATCCTGGGGCTCAACACCCGCATCAACAGCTACGCCCGGGTGGAAGATTCCATCCTCTTCGATCACGTCGACGTGGGCCGGCACGCCAAGATCCGCCGCGCGATCGTCGATAAGGAGGTGCGGATCCCCGCCGGAATGGAGATCGGCTACGACCACGACCTCGACCGCCAGCGCGGCTTCACGGTCACCGAGAAGAACGTCACGGTGATCGCCCAGACCGACGGCCTGGAACACCTGCTCGGGAAGAATAGTGTTGACGGTTCAGAGTTGAGAGTCGAGGATTGAGAGTCGAGGGTTGAGAGTTGAGGGTTGAGGAAAAAGGGGACAGGTCCAATTTGCCGGAACGGCCCGAAGGGTGCTTCGCACAAATTGGACCTGTCCCCTTTTTCCCCCCTGGCGCGCAAAAAAAAGGCCCCCGGAAAGGCTGTGTCCCAGGGGGGCAAAGGACACCACACTTTTCCGGGAGCGATTGGACGCTGCACCGCCGCGAGACCGGTGCCCCGGCACCGGCCGACTCGGCCAGCGCACTGGTGTATCCGAAGCGTACCGCTGGCTTCCTTGCCGGCGGTCATACGCTTCGTGGTCCGCAGGGATTCCGTCGTCGCGGGATCCCCAGATGCAGACCCATCCACGTGGATAAAACGCTTGCTTTCTTCCCGAGCCGGTTCCGCTTCACCTTGGCGGGAAGCTCGGACCGACCCGTGAGGCGGCGAGAATAGGGAATTTATTCTTCTGCGTCAAGGGCGGTTTTTTGGCATACGTTTTCCGCGTTTTTGGGCCACTTTCTACGCTCAGTGGTTCCAAGAATGACCGCCGGGTGGAAGCGAGGGCAGCCGGGTCGCAACGCGACGCGGCAAACGACCCCCAGACTCGACTCTCCCGGGCCGCGTTGCGACCCGGCTCCTTCCGCCTTCCCCCAGCCCGACCGCCCGCAACTCGGGACTTTCCAAGTACATCGGGACACCATTCTTCGCGACTCCCCCCCGGGCCCCACCACCCCTGCCCCTCTGGCCTTTGCACCAGGGATCGCTATACTGAATCCGCCCCCTCTCCGACGGGGAACTCGGGGAGGAAAAAGGGGACAGGTCCAATTTGTGCGAAGCCGGGCACCGACCGAAGGTTGGTCGCGGGCCGTTCCGGCAAATTGGACCTGTCCCCTTTTTCCGGGAATCACGCAAGGCTATTCAGTATCCGGCGAGAGGCTCGGCGGACCATGGACTATCACGGCATTGAAATACCCCGGGAGGCCATCGCGGAGTTCTGCCGCCGGCATCGCATTCGCCGACTTGCGGTGTTCGGCTCAATCCTGCGCGAGGACTTCGGGCCGCAGAGCGACGTTGACGTGCTGGTGGAGTTCGAGCCGGGGGCCACGCCGGGCTTCGCGTTCTTCGCAGTGCAGGATGAGCTGTCCGGGATTCTCGGCCGGAAGGTCGATCTGAATACGCCGCAGTGTCTGAGCAAGTATTTTCGTGACGAGGTACTCCGGGAGGCACAGGATCTCTATGCCGCGGCATGACGATACGGTAGCGTTGCGACACATGCTGGACTACGCGCGAACCGCCCGGCGCATGGTTTCCGGCCGCACGCGCCACGACCTCGATACTGATGAGCTGCTGCGTTTGGCGCTTACCCGCGCCATCGAGGTTGTCGGAGAGGCCGCGGCGCGGGTGTCTACGGTGGGGCGAGATACGAGGACGCCTTCCGCGATTGGCGGCGGGACGGGCTGCCGGGCCTGAAGGCGGAGTCCCACAAGTACATCGAGTTTCTGACCTCGCCCGACGAGAGCCCCCTCGGCGGCTGAATATGGTCAGGCCCCCGGCTGTTTGGGAAGTTCATCGAGCCAATCCTGAACCCGTTGCACCATGTGCGGCATCCCGATGCGCTCGTACAACTCGCGGGACTTCCTCCAAAGCTCCCGTGCCCGGGCCGTGTCGCCCCGCTGCTCGACAACCCGCCCGAGAGGCCAACAAAACCTGCTTGGCGACTCGCCACGCTTACGGAGGGCCAAATGCGCTGAGCACCGCATCGCTGAACGCTTTTGCGGGAACCGGCTTCTGAAGGATTGATTTGATCCTAAGAAGATACTTGATTCCGGGAAGCCGTTCGTCGGTAGAAAGTGCCGTGACCACGATGATGGGCAAGTCCTTGAATGCGACTTGGTCTCGCACCCATTGCAGAAAGGCCACTCCTACTTCCAGGTTTTTGACATTTGGTGTTGGGCTTGCGGGATCGTTCATCCGCAGGTCAGCGACCAAACCTCCTAATGGTTGTCCTGCTTGGACGGCACCATTAAGAATGCTTCGTGCTTGGGCGGGATCCGCCACCAGGAGACAGTCGTACCCCGCTTTTTTGAGAGTGGTGCACAACCAATCCACATAATCGGGGTCATCGTCAACGTACAGGATTCTCTTTGCCATCAAAGGGCCTCCGCAACGAATGTGGCCTGGGAAGTGCTAGCATTATGTGCATAATCCCCTTAGCGCAGGCAAAGGCGAGCCTTCGTCCCCCCGCCATCCCGCGGCTCGATGTGCAGCTCCGCATTGAGCGTGCGTGCCAATCTGCGGGCGTTCCACAGGTCAACACCATGCCCGTCGCCGTTCATCTTCGATGCTTCCGTACCCCGCTGTCCCGCCTGGAGACGCGTCCAATCTAGCTCGAATCCGATGCCTTGATCTTGGATAGTAATCACGACCTCATTTGCCGCAGTGCCGCGTGCCAAGCATACGTGGATACACCCTCCGTCACGAGAATAGTCGATGGCGTTCTTAATCAGCGTCTGTAGGATCACCGTCACTAGAGGCCAGTCAGTTGAAATCTCCACGTCCCCGTCAGATTCAATGGCCAAATTGATCTTAACCGATTTCCTGTTCGCGCGGCTCCCGTTCCTCTCAACAACGCCCTCAACGATCGGTTTGATATGGCATGACGTGATCGCGGGCGAATCGCGGTCAGGGTCAAATGTCGCGCCTCGAAGCGCGGAAATAAAGCCTGGGATGGACTTCTGAAGTGAGCGGATCTCTTCGCGAATGGAGTCCAGGGAATTTTGTTCCCGGACAGCCTCCAGAGCTGACTCGCAGGGACCGAGGATTTCTTGCATGATGTTCCGTAGCGTGTGGCCAAAACGCTCGGATGTAGCCATCTCTCTCTTCTTCACCTGAGCGACAGTGACCCGCCTCTGGTTGACAAGCCCGAAGAGCGACGCGCATTGCCTCGCAAGGAGTTCAAGAATCGCGATGTCACAATCCGATATCGCCCTAGCCGAGAAAGCATTATCCGCATAGACTACTCCGCATACTGCGCCACCGTCATCCGGCAGGACGGGCACGACTACGCATTCCCGCGTCTCGAAGTATCCTAGCAGCTTATTATCGACCGATCGGTCGTTGAGAACATTAACGAGATTACCATCTTTACCGGAAGCCTTAACGCCTCGCCCAGTCGCTATAGCGCGCGGAACAGCATCCTCCGTGAGATCCCGCACCGCAACAACCACCTTATCAAAGTTACGGTCCAAGAAGGTTGAAACCCAACCCTGTTCGGATCGCAAGTAGATGTTCTCGATGCTGTCAGGTTCCTTAGTCAGTCTCGCCCATTCCGTACGCGCATCGTCTGCGCTCTTTTCGCCAATCGCAAATCTTCCTGTTAACAGGGGACCGGACTTCGACAAGTCGAAATATGCGGCCCGGTTGAACGAGAGGCCACTTTGGGCTGTCGCCGCCTGCAGGAGTGTCTTGACGACCTGGTCCTCACCCTCACACTTATGGAGGACGTGCGTGAAGCGCGAGAGAGTATTGAGATTCTCTGTGAACGCAATGGCCGCGGCCGCGTACCGAGCGATTACCTCAACCTTGTTTCGTTCGCCTTCTGAAAGACCGTCCAAACGTGGCGACTCCACGTTGATCACCCCGACGAGCGTGTCTTGGTACACGAGCGGAACGTCGAATTCCGATTGTGTGTACTCTCGAATCTGGCGGTAGATCGAGGCGACCTCTCGATCTCGTACATTCGGGCAGTACTTTGTCGCTTTATTGGAGGCTACCCAGCCGACGAGGCCCGTCTTCATGTCCAAAGAGAAGCCTCTCGCGATCGCATTCGATACGTCCTCGCCGTTGGGTCCCTTGCCGTGACCAGCTCGCAGGACTAGTTCCCTGGACAAGCGGTCAAGAACGAAGATTCCAAAGTTGATATCGTCGCCCAGAATGCGCACCATGTTGCCCGAAATATCCTGCAATGCCCTGTCGAGCGATGGGGAGTTCAGTATGGCACCACCAATCTGGTATACGAGTTCCTCCCGGTCAGCGGCGCAACGGAGTTCTCGCGCAACGCGCGAAAGGGCATCGGCCGCCTCCTTAACCTTCTGGAGGGGGACAATCGGCATCGAGTTAACAGCTTCTGCGACCCTTTCCGGCTTAAGGTCGAGTTCCCTTCCGAGTGCCAGGAACGCCCGCCACTGACCAGCATCTGGCTTATCGTTCAGGAACTGCAGGAACAACACGCCGGTCGTCGTGCCAGAGTCTCTCCCAACGACAGTTGCAATGGAGGGGAGGCCAGCGTGGCAGGTTTCCACGAGGATGTCGCCGATGTGATTCTCAGCGGCCAACAGCAGCCGCATTTCGCAGTCGCGACACCGGCGCTTGCCCTCGTCCGTGGTCTTAACCAGCCTGCAGAAAGCTGAGTCTTCCTGCGGTTCCGAGTACCGAGCGCCGCGTGAGTCGAGGTACGTAACCTGCACGTTCAACGGCTGCGCGACAGCTCGCAAAAGCAAGTGGGCGCTTTCTGTCTCGAAAAGGCGTGGTAGACGAGAGGTCTGTTCTGGCATGGCCGACTCCTTTGCGTCTGCTAAAGGTTACGCGACCGCCATTTCCCGCATAATCAATCATTGTCTCGTTTCTCAGCTTGGGTGTCAACGATCGCAGCACGGGCGCACGGACGAACCGGCTGTCTCGGCCGCGTGGTGGCGGACGTGCCGCGTAGGGGCGCGCCCGCCGGCCGTGGCGTAACGCAAATACAGGTCTCGTGCCGCAGTCCGCGTGATCGTAATCCTATGCTGTCCTGCGCGACTGAAAGCCGCGCGGACCTGTCCCCCACAGTGAGGCAAAGATGCACCTTGCGTCCGAATCAACAGGCAGTCGCATATTTGCGACACGTGTGACGTCGGTAACCGTGGAATTCAACGGACGCACTGCTGGCATTTGCCGCGCGCCGAAGGCTCCATTCGACCTAGTCCACCTATTCATCGCGTCCTTCTCATATTCGCACTCTCGCGTCGGCAGTCATGCTACGGTGGACCCGCGGATCCCGCGTAACGACGCCAGGCAAAGTAGGTCAGGCTTTGCCTGACTTCCCGGTCTGGACCCTCTCCGAGATGCTGCACGCCCCGCACGACTGGCGCCCCTTGAAGCCCACCACCCCGACCCCTCTCCCCGCCGACCGCTTCGCGGCGCCCGGGCGAGGGGAGACGCGGCGAGCGGCTACGTCGCACTGCCCACTTTTCGATAATTGGGAAACCGGTCCTGCACGGCCTGGACGGTCATTTCTTCCTCGCGGAGGGCTTCCATGGCGCCCACCGCCGCTTCGGCGGCCTGGAGCGTGGTCAGGCAGGGGATGCCGTGGGAGACGGCCGCGGCGCGGATGCGGCCCTCGTCGGTCCGGGCGCCTTTGCCGCTGGGCGTGTTCATCACCAGTTGCAGGTCGCCGTCGAGCATGTAGTCCAAGAGGTTCGGGTGGCCCTCCTGGAGCTTCTTGATCGCTTCTACCCGCACGCCCGCCTCTTCCAACCGCGCGGCCGTGCCCTTGGTGGCCAGCAACTGGTAACCCAGCTTCTCCAAGCGTCGCGCCAGGCGGACCACCCGATCCTTGTGGCGGTCGGCCACGCTGATGAAGATCTTGCCGCTTGTGGGCAGCATGGCGCCGGCGGCCAGTTGACTCTTGGCGAAGGCGATGGAGAACCGCTCGCTGATGCCCATCACCTCGCCGGTGGATTTCATCTCCGGCCCCAGCACGATGTCCACGCCGGCGAACTTGATGAACGGGAACACGGCCTCCTTGACCGAGACGTGGCTGGGAACCGGCTCCCGGTCGAGGCCCTGCTCGGCCAGCGAAACGCCCACCATGACCTTGGCCGCCACCTTGGCCAGCGGTACCCCGGTCGCCTTCGACACAAACGGCACCGTGCGGCTCGCCCGAGGATTCACCTCCAGCACGTAGACGTTGGCCCGTCCCTGCTCCCACTTGACCGCGTACTGGACGTTCATCAGGCCCTTGACTTGCAGTTGGCGGGCCAGGGCGGAGGTGGCCTGGCGGATCTCGTCGAGCACGGAGGCGGACAGGCTGTAGGGCGGGATCGCGCAGGCCGAGTCGCCCGAGTGTACGCCCGCCTCCTCGATGTGCTCCATGATCCCGCCCACGATCACCTGCTGGCCGTCGGCGATGGCGTCGACGTCGACCTCGACGGCGTCTTCCAGGAAGCGGTCGATCAGGACGGGCTGTCCCTGGGAGACCAGGAACGCCTCGGCCACGAAGCGTTCGAGCTGGGCGGCGTCGTAGCAGATCTCCATGGCCCGGCCCCCCAGCACAAAACTGGGCCGCACCAAGGCCGGGAAGCCGACCTTGGCGGCCTCTACCCGTGCCTGGGCCATGTTCCGCGCAATCCCGTTGGCCGGCTGCTTCAGGCCCAGCCGCGAGAGCAGGTTGGCAAATTTCTCCCGGTCCTCGGCGTCCTCGATGGTATCCACGCTGGTGCCGATGACGGGCACGCCGGCGGTGGCCAGTGCGCGGGCGAGGTTCAGGGGGGTCTGGCCGCCGAATTGCACGATCAGCCCGTCCGGCTCCACCCGGTCGCAGATGTTCAGCACGTCTTCGGTCGTCAGCGGCTCGAAGAACAGCAGGTCGCTGGTGTCGTAGTCGGTGCTGACGGTTTCGGGGTTGCTGTTGACCATGATCGACTCGATGCCCAGCTCCCGCAGGGCGAAGCTGGCGTGGCAACAGCAGTAGTCGAACTCGATTCCCTGGCCGATGCGATTCGGCCCGCCGCCGAGGATCACGACCCTCCGGCCGCCGGGCTTTTTGGGCGGGACCTCGTCTTCGTCCTCGTAGGTCGAGTAGTAGTAGGGCGTGTAGGCCTCGAACTCGGCGGCACAGGTGTCGACCGACTTGAAAGTGGCCACGATCCCCCGCCGCTTCCGCTCGCGGCGGACGTCCATTTCGGCAGCATCCAGCAGGACGGCCAACTGGCGATCGGAGAAGCCGGACTGCTTGGCCCGCCGCAACAGCCCGTCGTCGACGTGCTCCAGCCTCCCCTGCCGGCGCAACTCGTCTTCCAGCTCGACGATCTGCTGGAGGTTCTCCAGGAACCAGGGATCGATGCCGGTCAGGTCGTGGATCTCCTCGACCGGCATGCCGTACTTCAGCGCGTAGCGGAGATGCCACACCCGCTGATCGCTGGGGGCGGCCAGCTTGGAGCGGACCTCCTCGATCGTCGGCTGTTCCGCCGTTCCCCAAAGGTCTTTGCCGTCGCAGCCGAACCCGAAGCTGCCCACCTCCAGCCCCCGCAGGGCCTTCTGGAACGACTCCTTGAAGGTGCGGCCGATGGCCATCGTCTCGCCGACGCTTTTCATTTGGGTGGTCAGGTGGGCGTCGGCCTCGGGGAATTTCTCGAAGGCGAAGCGCGGGATCTTGGTGACCACGTAGTCGATCGTCGGCTCGAAACAGGCCATCGTCTCCCGCGTGATGTCGTTGGGCAGCTCGTGCAGGCGGTAGCCCACCGCCAGCTTGGCCGCAATCTTGGCGATCGGAAAGCCCGTGGCCTTCGAGGCCAGGGCACTGCTGCGGCTGACCCGCGGGTTCATCTCGATCACCACCATCCGGCCGGTCTTGGGTTCCACGGCGAACTGGATGTTCGACCCGCCGGTCTCCACCCCGATCTCGCGGATCACCGCGAACGAGGCGTCGCGCATCCGCTGGTATTCCTTGTCGGTGAGCGTCTGCGCCGGGGCCACCGTGATGGAATCGCCCGTGTGGATCCCCATGGGATCGAAGTTTTCGATGCAGCAGATGATCACGCAGTTGTCGTCCGCGTCGCGCATCACCTCCATCTCGTACTCTTTCCAGCCCAGGACCGCCTCCTCCAGCAGGACCTGGTGAATCGGCGATTGCCCCAGCCCGATGGAGACCAGCCGGTCGAACTCCCCGCGGTTGAAGGCCACGCTGGAGCCGGTGCCGCCGAGGGTGAAGCTGGGCCGCAGCACGCAGGGCAGGCCGAGCTGGTCGATGGTGCGCCGGGCCTCCTCCAGGCTGCCGACCGTCTCCCCGCGGCAGACCTCCAGCCCGATCTTCTCCATGGCCGCCTTGAACTGATCCCGCTCTTCGGCCTTGGCGATCACCTTTGCCGTGGCGCCGATCAGTTCCACGCCGAACTTCTCCAGCACGCCCTGCCGGGCCAGCTCCATCGCCAGGTTCAGGCCCGTCTGACCGCCGAGGGTCGGTAGCAGCGCGTCGGGCCGCTCGGCCTCGATCACCTTGGCCACCATCTCCCAACTCAACGGTTCGATATAGGTGCGGTCGGCCATCTCGGGGTCGGTCATGATCGTGGCGGGGTTGGAGTTCACCAGCACGACCTCGTAGCCCTCCTCCCGCAGCGCCTTGCAGGCCTGGGTGCCCGAGTAGTCGAACTCGCAGGCCTGGCCGATCACAATCGGACCGGAGCCGATCAGCAAGATCTTGTGGATATCGTCCCGACGCGGCACGTGATGCGTATCCCTATTTTGGAGGGCAGTCTCACCCAATTCCCCGAGTGCGGCTGGACCGCCACCGGACTGGCGAGGGCGGGTTAGGCCAAAAACCCCCTTAATCTATCACCGCCCAAGGCCCTCCTTCAAGTCGCGCAGAACCAAGGGCGAACGCAGAGAGGGGGTTACGATCCCAGCCGCAAGCCCACGGACCCCTCCGGCAGATTATTAGCCCACTGCGCCGCCAGGATGGGGCCCACTCTCCAGCTAGAGAGCGACCGTAAAGTACCGGGCGATCAAGTCTACCAGCAAATACGGGCAGACCCAGGCGGAGGCAAACGGCTCGTGCGTCTAGTCGTAGAACTTTTCATCTGGAACGCCGTCTTCCTTCGTCAAGCGAAAGCGCCGACGCACCGCCTTAACAACAGCCCTTGGCTTGTCTTCATTCTCGTTGTGGCAGCGTATCGGGAATCGTTCCAGGCGCCCCTCTACCACTCTGCACAGCATCCGCTCTGATCCTTTCCCGCGTTTCTTCTCCTCGTGAGCATTGAAACGCTTGAGGATTCTGAGCAAGCGCCGATATTTCAACGGCTGATCGGCCATCGGCTTCGCTCAGGTAGGCTGTAATGTCCGAACGTCGAATCGTTCGACAGCCCTTGGCGGACGGCGGCGAATGCGTTGATCGTAGCCGCTGGCGAAAGCTGCCAGAATCTGAGCGGGTGCCTGACGGAAGATTGACTGCAAATTGCCCTCTTCCAACGCCGTTTCTATCTGAAAGGCGGTCAAAGACTGAAGATTCTCAAAGGCAAGCACAGGCGTCTCACCCTCTGCAACCACATCAGTCTCAAGACAATGTGCAACCCACCACTCGTCATCGCGGTAGATTAGCGCACGGAGAGTCAAGCGTACTTCAGGCATCGGCTTTCTTGCTGCGTGTTGGCGCAAAAAACAAGCCACCACATCATAGTAGCGGCTTTGGTTCCGTTCTTCCTGCTGCCATAGGCCGACTCTTCCTGGCCATCCATGTTATCGGCTAGGCTCTCTGTGGCGAACCAGTCTCGCGCTCCGGCTCACCACGTTTAGCTTATCACGCGCGATCTAAGTGCGCCAACAGCTTACATCAGCACTATACCCGAAAGGCAAGAACCCGTCAAGGTGAGGTATTTGCCAGACACCACAGACGGGGACAGGTCGCAGACACGAGAGCGGGGGTCTTGATCGTGGCCGGGTTGGAGTTCACCAGCACGACCTCGTAGCCCTCCTCCCGCAGCGCCTTGCAGGCCTGGGTGCCCGAGTAGTCGAACTCGCAGGCCTGGCCGATCACAATCGGACCGGAGCCGATCAGCAAGATCTTGTGGATATCGTCCCGACGCGGCACGTGATGCGTATCCCTATTTTGGAGGGTAGTCTCACCCAATTCCCCGAGTGCGGCTGGACCGCCACCGGACTGGCGAGGGCGGGTTAGCGCCAAAAACCCCCTTAATCTATCACCGCCCAAGGCCCTCCTTCAAGTCGGCAGAGGCCGAGCCGCCACCGGGGGGTAAGGAGCGGAATGGGAAGACGGAATTGGATGCCCGACAGATCGTCCATTGGCCGGCGGCTGGAAGCGGTCCGGTCGGGCCGGAAATCACCATGAACGCCAGAAGTACTTTACTACCATGGAGTTATATTGTTTAGCTATCGCAGACAAGCACGTCAAAATCCCGCCAAACGTACTTTCCATCGAGAAAATGCCTTGACTTGCCGATATGCTTTATACAATAATCAATTGAACAATTGAAAGGTTCCTGCCATGAATGCGCAGCGGCGATTCACAGATGCCATTTACGATCAATTCGCCCGCGTAGGCAAGGCCGTGGCCAGCCCAAAGCGGATCGAACTCCTGGACCTGCTGTGCCAGGGGCCGCGGAGCGTGGAATCGCTCGCGGCCCTGACGGACCTCTCCGAGGCCAATGCCTCGCAGCACCTCAAGGTGTTGCGGGGAGCACGTCTGGTGGAGGCTGAAAAATCGGGTGTGCGGGTGATCTACCGCTTGAGCGGGCAGGAGGTGGCCGACTTCATCCGCAGTCTTCGTACCGTAGCCGAAACGCGATTGGCGGAGGTGGAGCAGACCGTTCGGAGTCTCTTGAAAGGTCGTCACGGCTTTGAACGGGTGGACAGGGAGGAGCTGCTCCGCCGTGTTCGGGACGGAGAAGCGACGGTCCTCGACGTGCGACCCATCGAGGAGTTTCGCGCCGGTCATTTGCCGCAGGCAGTCTCGATACCACTCGAAGAGTTGCCCAACCGTCTGGGTGATCTGCCCAGGGACCGGGAGATCGTGGCTTACTGCCGCGGGCCGTACTGCGTGCTGGCAATCGAGGCGGTGGAATCCCTCAAGAAGGCGGGGTTTCGCGCCGTGCGGTTGGACATGAGCATTTGGGACTGGAAGGCGAGGGGGTTTCCGGTCGAGACAAGCAGTTCCCTTCCCCAAGAGGAAGTGCGCAATGCAATCGATTAACCTTACTCGGTTGACGATAGGTAGCCTCGTCATGCTGGGGTTGGTTTTCTGGATACCCGTGGCGTATTTCGCCGGAGCGATGATGATCTTCGCTGGGCTAACCAATATCTGCCTCTTGGAGAGGCTTTTTGCCAGGACTTTCGGCACTACGACTTCCTGCTCAGGAGCCCCTCGCGGTAACGTTGCGGATGCGGCGCAGGCCAATTGTTCCGCCGCCGGGCAGACTAATCAGCCTGCCACTGAAACTGGCTGCGAGGAACCGAAGAAAGAGCGGA